>RCUE01000025.1_pt1 | contig 95325 bp, 68 predicted proteins | sample 2166111 | NCBI WGS metagenome assembly RCUE01 (sample SAMN09930795, study PRJNA488358) | compost metagenome | feature: garden; material: soil; isolation source: compost soil in phenylacetonitrile-enriched culture | place: Germany: Experimental Botanical Garden Goettingen | collected 2016-01-27 | reverse complement strand
ACCACCAGAACAGCTCCCACACCGACACGTCGAAGGTGAAGGCGGTCTTTTGCAGGATCGTATCTTCCGCACTCAAGCCGTACCGATCATGCATCCACAAAATCCGGTTCAGCACAGAATAGTGTTCCACCATCACGCCCTTCGGTTTTCCCGTGGAGCCAGAGGTATAAATGACATAGGCGACATGGTGCGGTCCGGCCAGTGGCTCCAGATTCGAACCGTCTTCGTGGTAAATGTCTTGGCCATCCTGCTCCTGACGATCCAACACCAGCACCTGGCCGTTGAAACTCAGTGAGGCTTGCTCCGCCAGATGCGATTGCGTCAGCACCAGCTTCGCGCCCGAGTCCTCCAGCATAAAGCGGATGCGGTCGGCTGGATATTCTGGATCAATCGGCACATAGGCTCCGCCTGCCTTGAGGATCGCGTAGATGCCTACGATCATCTCCAGCGAACGGCGGACCAGAATACCGACTGGTTGATCCGGTTCAACACCTTCCGCACGCAGCGTCCGAGCCAAACGGTTCGCTCGCTCATTCAACTCAGCGTAGGTCAACGATTCCGCTCCACACAGCACTGCCACCTGATCCGGCGTGTTCGCTGCCTGCTGCTCGAACAACGCACTTAGCGTCTGATCCTGCGGATAGGCTACCGCCGTATCCCCCCAAACCTGAATGATCTGTGCCTGTTCTTCCGCTGTCACCAATGCCAGCTCATTCACACAGATATGCGGGTTGTCTACGATTTGCCTGATGACATGGTCGATATGACCCTGGATACGCTCCATTGCAGACCGGTTATACACCAGCGCATTGTATTCAAGCAGGATAGAGATATCCTCGTCAGGCACGACAATCAGGTTGAAATCGTAGTTGGTTTGCTCTGTAAGTGCCACATTGGCAATAGAGAAGCCGGTTTGTGCCTTGGTCTCACCGGAGCCGCCCATCTGCTTCATCTGCTGCCCGATGGGGTAGTTTTCAAAGACCATGATGTGATTGATCAGGTCTTGTTTTTGTTCAGTCCGTGCCTGAATGTCGTAGAGCGGGAATGTGTCATAGACACCGGAGGCCAAAGCCTGTTCCTGTGTGCGCTGCAATACTTCAGCAAATGTAGCATTCCGTTCACTTTGAATCCGAACCGGTATGGTATTGATAAACAGTCCGATCATGTCCTCCACGCCTGGAATGTCTGCCGGACGACCGGATACCACACCACCAAACACAACATCCTGATTATTATTGTATTGCTGTAAAATAACGCCCCACACACTTTGCAGCAAGGTGTTAATCGTGACATGTTGTTGCTTGGCCATTTGGTTTAATGCGGCACTCCGTTCTTTACCCAACATAAATGGCAGCTTTTCCGAAACATAGCCAGAATTTGAACTTCCACCACTTCCGTCTGGTTCTTCATCCCGTGCGGCTACAGAAGCTTGCGCATTCTCACCAGGCAACAAGGTTTGCTGCTCAAAGCCTGCCAAATAGTCACTCCAATAACGGGTCGCTTCCTGTGCATCCTGATGTTCCAACCATTCGATATAGTCACTATACGGCTTGACAGGTGCGAGCTCTGGCTGCTTGTTATCCAGCAAGGCAGCATAGGCACCAAACACTTCGTCCGTCATCAGGGACAGGCACCAGCCGTCCATCACAATATGATGGAAGCTCCATACAAAACGGTATGAGCGATCACCCGTGCGGAAGACAGCTACACGCATGAGCGCATCCTTGCTTAAATCAAAGCCTCGAGCTTTGTCCTGGGCCACAAATTCAGCTACAGCCTGTTCACACCCTCTGACATCCTCATAAAAGAAGCTCGGATTTTTATGACGATAGACAATCTGCAACGGTTGACCATGCCAGCCACTATAGAAATTCGTCCGTAATATCGCATGTCGACTAACCAGCAGCTTCAAGCTTTCCTCGAATATAGATGGCGCAAAGTTGCCCTCCAGATCAAAGGTCGCCTGCTCAAAATACACGCCTGTTTCTGCATTCATCAAACTGTGGAACAGCATACCCTTTTGCATGGGGGTTAACGGATATACATTTTCCAATTCCCCAACCGTCTGGGTCTGCTCCTTAATCGTATCTAATTGCTCCAGGGTCAGACCTTTGAACAGTACATCACTTGGAGTTAATTCGATCCGATCTCGTGTGACACAATGCTCGATAATCTCAAGCAGATTGGATTTCAACAGATTAGCCAGCATTTGGACGGTGTCCTTACGGAAGGCTTTGCTGTTATACCGAATGTCCAGTTCCAGGATGCCGTTCGTTACGATCCCGCTCACATCGAGCGCATATTTCATTTTCGTCCGGTCACTAACGACCGATCCCATCGAGTAAGGAGACATACGGATATCGCTGTTTTGCAAGTCCTGATCAAACTGTCCGAGATAGTTAAAGCTTACTTGTGGCTCGGCAAAAGCTTGATGTTGACCAACGGCTTGACCAGATTCATTCAAATATCTCCAAATTCCATAGCCAATTCCTTTATTAGGAATATGACGCAGACTCTCTTTGACCTGTTTGATGCATTCCGACAAAGCGTGATCACGGCCGATGTCAAGCCATACCGGATATTGACTCGTAAACCAGCCTACTGTACGAGAAAGGTCCGTATCCGGCAAAATGTTCTCACGTCCGTGTCCCTCTAAATGAATCAGACTGCGTTCATGACCCGTCCACGTATACAGCATCATGCCCAAAGCCGTCAGCAACAGATCGTTCATTTCCGTGTTATACGCACGGTGTGCTTGCTTCAATAATCTTTCTGTCTCTTCTTCCGTAAGCTGGAAGGCCACTGAATCCGTGTCAGCTAGGGTAAATGGCTCAGCCTGCGCTTGATCCTCAGGCAAACGTACTTGGTCAGCCAAAGCGGCAGCGTTCCATTGCTCCCAGTAGGCGTGTTCACTGTCCATGGCTGCGCTATTCGCATACTCGGAAAGTTTTTGTGACCAGGAACGGAATGAATCCGTTTTGTCCGGCAGCTGAAGCACTTTCTGATGAACGGCCTGTTCATAGGCAGTAGCCAAATCCTCAAACAAAATACGCCAGGATACCCCGTCCACGACCAAATGGTGAATCGCCATCAGGAGATGATCGCCATCTACACAGTGGAACAAACCTGCTTTAAACAGCGGCCCTTCATGCAGTTGGATACTGCTTTGAATTTCGGTAGCTTTCGCCTCCATTGCCACGCTGAGCATGGCTTCATCCGTTATATCCCTAAAGTCCAGCACGTCCAGCTGATACAGCTCGCCTTCCTGTATTCCACGGTTCCATGCTTTATAGCCTTGCTCGGTCTTGCTGAACACCATTCGCAAAGCATCATGATGCTTTGTCAGCTTGCCAAGCGCCTGACGCAGAGCCGACTCGTCAAACCCCTGCTCCCGGTGCAGCATAACCGCCTGATTAAAGTGATGCACGTCTACTTGCTCCTGCGCAAAGAACTCGTGCTGGATCGGAAGCAACGCCGTTTCTCCGCTTACTTCTCCCTGATCTGCCCTACGACTGACCTCGTGCATATGCGGTGCCAGGGTTGCGACGATGGGATAGCGGAACAAATCCTTCATGTCCAGCTTGTAGCCGGCCTGGAATGCACGCGATACGATTTGAATCGCCTTGATCGAATCGCCACCCAGATCAAAGAAATTGTCCAACATACCGACGGTTGGCACACCCAGGACGGACTGCCAGACCACTACAAGCGCTCGTTCCGGTGCAGTGCGTGGCGCTACATAATCCGCACCGCTGTGCAGATTGCCTTCCGGTGCTGGCAGGGACTTGCGGTCGATTTTACCGTTCGGTGTCAGCGGCATCTGCTCCAACCAGATGAAATACGACGGCATCATATAGCTTGGCAGCTCTTGTCCCAGCTCCTGTCTCAGCTCATTAGCTCCAAGCTCTTGACTCGCCACGTAGTACGCCACTAGCTGGGTTTGACCCGTTTCGTCCGTGCGGGCCATGATGACCGCTTCTTGTACGGACTCCATCTGCAGCAGCTGCGATTCGATCTCGCCCAGTTCGATCCGGTAGCCTCTGATTTTCACTTGATGGTCCATCCGACCCAAATATTCAATGTTGCCATCCGGCATCCATCTTGCCAAATCGCCTGTACGATACATCCGCTCATGGTCTGCCTTGTCACCAGCAAACGGATTATTTACAAATTTCTCGGCCGTCAGTTCTTCACGTTTCCAATACCCACGGGCCAATCCTTCCCCGGCAATACATAACTCACCCGGCACACCGACTGGCTGCAACTCCCCATTCGCATTCATGATAAATATTTGGGTATTCGCGATAGGGCGTCCAATGTTAATTTGCTGAGCATGGGTCAGTTCCTGCACAGTCGACCAAACTGTCGTTTCTGTAGGTCCGTACATATTGTAAATACGGGGACCGTTTATTTCTTGCAGTGCTGCGAGCAGGTTGGACGGAAGGGCTTCGCCCCCGACCATAATTGCCTTCACGCCTTGCAGCGCGCGGGAGCCTGCTTCATGACCCAGCAGCATTTGCACCCGGGATGGTGTCATTTGCAACATCTCAATATGATGATGAGCAATCAATTCACCTAGTGCCTGAGGATTCACCTGATGCTGGCTGTCGCCAAGCACGACCGTCATTCCACCCAGCAGAGGCAAGATGGTTTCCAAGACAAAAATATCGAATGAAATGGTCGTCAGTGACAAAATGGTTTGACTCGTTTCAAAGTCAATTGCTTCGCGCATACCTGTAATAAAGTTGAGCACTGAGCGATGCTGGAGCATAACCCCTTTCGGATTTCCAGTTGAACCAGAGGTATAGATGACGTAAGCCAAATGCTCTGGGCGGGCAATCGCCTCGAGGTTGCTGCTTTCTCCCTGATACAATTCTGCATCCTCAATAAATATTGCATTGGCGTTGCAATGGTGCTCTTCCAACAGATCACGACTGGTCAGAAGCACTGTGGCCTCGCTATCTTCCAGCATGTATGCAATACGAGAGGACGGAAATTCGGGATCAATTGGCACATAAGCACCACCTGCTTTTAGAACGGCCAGCAGACCTACGATCATTTCCACTGAGCGATGCACCATCAGGCCGACCAGTTTGTCAGGTCCTACTCCCTGTGCTTGAAGTATGCGTGCCAATGAGTTGGCCCGTTCATTCAGTTCCCGATAAGTCAGACTCTGATGTCCAAACACCAATGCCACCTGGTCTGGCGTATATTCTACCTGCTCCTCGAACAGCTGATGGATCGTCTGTTTGCATGGGAATGCACAAGCGGTGTCATTAAATGCCGCTGTAATCTGTTGTTTTTCCGCTGCTGTGAGTAGTTCCAGCTCTTCAACCCGAACATGCGGGTTGAGCGAAATTTGCTCCAGCAGACGTGCGAAATGCCCATATAGACGCTCAATACCTGCTTGATCAAAGCTGAGCGTGTTATACATAAAACGAATTTTAATGCCTTCTCCCGGCATAACGACGACGTTCAGATCGTAGTTGGTTTCCTCTGTAGACACCACATTCGAAATTGTGAAGGGCTCCTGTCCCTCGCTACCTAACTGTTCTACCTGCTGTCCCACCGGATAATTTTCAAATATCATAATATGATTGATTAAATCCTGTTTCTGCTCGGTCAGTGCTTGAATTTCATACAGCGGGAACGCATCGTAGGCATTGGAAGCCAGCGCCTGCCGCTGTGTTCGTTTCATCAGCTCGACAAAGGTTTCACCTGGTTCAGACTGCACACGCACTGGAATTGTATTGATAAATAGCCCGATCATGTGCTCCACGCCTGGAATATCCCCTGGACGACCGGACACAACGCTGCCGAACACGACATCCGTACTGTTGTTATATTTTTGCAACAGAACGCCCCATACGGTCTGAATCAGTGTGTTGATCGTGACCTGATTTTGCTTCGCCACCCGTTCGATCTGAGCAACCAGCTCTGGCTGGAAGTTACATTCCAGATCTTCAGCGACATACTCCCCGGATTGTAAAGATTTCGACTGTGTTTTTTGCTGTGGAAGCGTAATTTGCTGCTCGTAGTCCGCCAGATACCCACTCCAGTATTGCAAGGCCGCCTCACGGTCCTGACGCTCCAACCATTCGATAAATCGGCTGAACGGCGTGACTGGCTCCAGCGCTGGCTCATGACCCGCGCGCAGTGCCAGATAGCTACCGAATACCTCCTGTGTCATAAAGGACAAGCACCAGCCATCCATCAAAATGTGATGGAAGCTCCAAACAAAGTGGTACGTTTCATCCCCGGTTTGCAAAATAGAAACACGAATGAGTGCATCCTCTGCCAGATGGAATCCTTTTGCTTTATCTTCAATGACAAAAGCTTCAACACGAGCTGCTCGTTCCTCTTTCTCCAGTCCGCGCAGGTCTTCATAATATAATTGTCCGCTACGGTTGCGGAAAACGACCTGTACAGGCTCATCCTTCCAGGAGTTGATAAAGTTCGTCCGCAATGCCTCATGACGCTGTACGAGCAAATCAAAACTTTTACCGAAAGTAACCACATCAAAACGCCCGTTCAACTCAAAGGTGGCCTGCTCAAAATAAGCCGCCGAATTCTCATCCATCAGGCTGAAGAAGAGCATGCCCTTTTGCATCGGTGTCAAAGCATACACATTTTCTAGTTCGCCCATACCCTGTGTATCTTTCACCAATTGCTCCAGCTCATCCAGCGTTACATGGTTTAACAGGACATCACTTGGGGTTAGCATCGTTCTTTCTTGGGCAACACAGTGATGAATCACCTCACGCAAGCTGGATGCCAACAGCTCTCCAAGCCGTTCAATCGTTTCATGACGGAACTGCGTTGTGCCGTAGCGAATCGTGAACATCAACTCGCCATCTTCGATTACTCCATTGATATCCAGCGCAAAATCCATAGTCGCGTTCGTGCTGACAGGCACACCGATAGAATAGGCGGAAGGCTGTAGATCATTGCCTTTATAATCCTGATCGAATTGGCCCAAGTAGTTAAAACTGATCTTAGGCTGAGCCTGTAACCGCACGCCTGCTTTCTCCAGCATATTCATATCCGACAGGTATCGTAAAATACCGTAGCCGATGCCTTTTTGCGGAATATGACGCAGCCCTTCCTTGATCCTTTTGATCAGACGAGCGGTATGTCCCCCTTGTCCCAAACTTCCATCCAGTACAACCGGGAACTGGCTCGTAAACCAGCCGACCGTGCGCGTAATATCCACATCCGATACAATGGCTTCCCGTCCATGGCCCTCCAGATTGACCAGCACCCGTTCGGAACCAGACCAGTCATAGACTGCTTTTCCGAGCGCAGCCAGCAACAGGTCATTCATTTCCGTGTTGTACGTGCGATGAGCTTGTTTGAGCAGCTGCTCGGTTTCCTGCTTCGTCCAGCGGATCGTCACAACCTCACTGTCTCCAAGCAGCGCATTGTCATTTGCAAAATCCTTCGGCAAAGGCTTCACAAGGCTAGCTTCTGCTTGTTCGATATGCTGCCAGTAAGCAAGCTCCCGCTCCATCGTCGCACGATTCGCATAGGCTGACAGCTGTTTGGCCCATACCTGGAATGAATCTGTTTTATGCGGCAGTCGGATCGCTGTGCCGGTTTGACCTGCAACAGCCTGCTCATAACCGGATGCCAAATCTTCCAGTAAAATACGCCACGATACACCGTCCACAACCAAATGATGAATGACGATTAGCAAATGGTCGCCCTCAGCGCAGTGGAACAGACCGAGCTTCACCAGCGGCCCCTCGCTCAAATGAATGCTGGCTTGAATTTCACTCGCCTTAGCTTCTACAGCGGTGGATTCGTCTTCAACTCCACTAAAATCTACAATGTCCAGCGTGTATAGCTCGCCTTCCTCCACACTGCGGTTCCAAGCGGCATAGCCCTGCTCCGTCTCACGGAATACCGTGCGCAATGCGTCATGATGCTGGACCATACGTTCCATCGTACGGCGCAGCGCGTCGACGTCAAAGCGCCCAGCTCGATACAGCATCATCGCCTGGTTGCTGTGGTGCAGGTCAGCCGGCTGCTGCTCGAAGAACCATCGCTGAATAGGTGTCAGTTCCACCGGGCCTACTGCCTCTTCCTGACTGGCCATCTTGCCATCTGTACGAAGCAAAGGACTGAGTGCCGCTACCGTCGGATTACTGAAGAGATCCTTCATGTTCAATCGATAGCCTGCTTGCATCAATCGGGACGAGACTTGCAAGGCTTTGATCGAATCGCCACCCAGCTCAAAGAAGTTATCCTGCGTGCCTACGGCTTCCACGCCCAGTACTCCAGCCCATACCGCAGCCAGTACTTGCTCCACTGTGGTACGCGGGGCTACATAGGCTGCTCCCGTATAGATGCTGCCTTCTGGCTCCGGCAAAGCCTTGCGGTCGATTTTGCCGTTGCTGGTCAGCGGGATGGTCTCCAGTCGCATCAGGCGCGCAGGCACCATGTGCGCTGGCAACCCGGCTTCCAGCGCTGCCTGTACCTCCTCGATCCGCAGCTCGGCTTCTCCCGTGATGTATCCGCACAAATATTTGTTTCCACGCTCGTCCGTCCGGTCGATGACTACGGCTTGACGCACACCTGGCACTCGCTGGATCGCCGTTTCAATCTCGCCCAGCTCGATCCGGTAGCCCCGAATTTTGACCTGATAGTCCATCCGGCCGATAAAGTCCACATTGCCGTCCGGCATCCACCGCGCCAAATCGCCTGTGCGATACAAACGTTCCCCCGACACGTATGGGTTCACTACGAATTTCTCGGCGGTCAAGTCCGCACGGTTCAGGTACCCCCGTGCCACGCCAGCACCGCCAATGCACAGCTCACCCAGTACACCGATCGGCACCGGATTCAGCTGGCTGTCCACGATGTAGAAGCGTGCGTTCAGCCATGCCTGACCAATCGGCACATGGCCGCTGCTTGGCAGCTTCGACAGCTCTTCGTCATAGAAGCTGGAGTCAATCGCCGCTTCGGTGACACCGTAGCTGTTCATGATGCGGATATCTGCGCCAAACCGTTCTTGCAGCACCCGGTAGTCCGTCACGCTGCAGCTATCCGAGCTGGTGATCAGCAGTTCCATGCTGCTCATGTCCAGTCCCTGTTCATGCACATGCTGCATAAACGGTACGATCAAGGCCGGAGTCGATTCGAACACGGTAATCTGGTAATCACGAATCCATCCGTACAAACGGCTTGGATCAATGCGGTCGTCTTTCGGACAGATGACCATCGTGCCGCGGTTATAAAGCGTCCGTGCAATATCGCCGACGAATACGTCAAAGGAGAAGCTGGCCAGTTGCAGCAGTCGCACCGGGAACTGGTTCAGACGGTAATCTCGGCGATACGCCGCAGCCGTATTCACCAAGCTGCGATGCTCGATCATGACGCCTTTCGGACGTCCGGTTGTCCCAGACGTGTATATCACATATGCCAAATCGTGCGGTTCATTGATCGGTTCGATATCCGTGGCATCCCCGGTGTACAGCGACTCATCGTCCAATGCCAATACGGTATGCAGACGCAGCCCTGTTGCCGGTTTGGATGCTTCTTCGCTGTCAGACTTCGAATCTAATTTCAAGCTTACGCCTTCACTCAGGCTGTCTCTTTCCATCGTTTCAGCGCCAGCCGCTGTTTCCAATTCACCCTCAGTCTGCCCTCCGACCAAGGCCTGCCGACTTGCCTCCAGCCAAACCTGTGCACACTCTTGCAAACCGGTTTGCGTTAGCAGCACCGTCGCACCACTGTCCTCGAGCATAAAGCGAATCCGTTCGGACGGATAATCCGCATCCAGCGGCACATATGCGCCTCCTGCTTTCCAGACCGCCAATACGCCGACCAGCATGTCCACCGAGCGTTCGCTCAAAATACCCACAATGGACTCGCGTCCAATGCCCTCATTCCGCAATCTACGAGCAAGCTGGTTTCCACGCTCGTTCAGCTCGCGGTACGTAAACTGCCGTTCCTCGTATACAACTGCCACGTGATCCGGCACAAGCTGTGCCTGTTCTTCCACATAGGCGTGGAACAACAAATTAGATTCTTTTTCATCAGTCCACGCAGCTACGCCTACTGATCCAAAACCATCGATGATTTTTGCTTTTTCCGCAGCAGTCACCAATTCAAGCTCATCTACCCGTGCATCTGGTCTGTGAATCGCTTCTTCAATCATATGCAGCAAATGCTCACGGATTTGCTCTACAGCTGCACGTTCCAACACCTTCGCGTTGTACTCCAAATGGAAATGAATTTCATCACCCGGCACAACCGTAATGTTGAAATCATAGTTCGTTTGCTCTGACATGGAAGCATTGGCAATCGTAAAGCCATTCGCGCCACGGCTACCCATCTGCTCCATGCGCTGTTCCACCGGGTAGTTTTCAAACACGATAATATGGTTTACCAAGTCCTGTTTCTGCTCGGTCAGGGCCTGAATGTCATACAACGGATAGGTTTCATAGGCACGGGAAGCCAGTGCCTGCTCCTGGATCTGCTTCATCAGCCCAGCAAATGTCATATCTTTCTCACTGTGAATCCGTACAGGAACCGTATTAATGAACAACCCAATCATTTTGTCTATGCCCGGAATATCTGCTGATCTGCCGGATACGACACTGCCAAATACCACATCCCGGCTGTTGTTATACCGCTGCAGCACAACGCCCCACGCTGCTTGCAGAAGTGTGTTGACCGTCACTTGCTTCTGCTTAACCAGCTTGTTCATCCGCTCCGTCACTTCACGGCCCAGTGTAAACGAAAGCTTGTCCGCTTCATATGCTTTAGCGTGACCGTCCAGCTGTTTGACCTGCGGCAATACCGTCTGCTGCTCAAAGCCCGCAAAATAATCGCGCCAGAACCGTTCAGCCTCCGTCTTGTCCTGCCGATCCAGCCATTCAATATATTCGCTGTATGGTGTTACCGGGACAAGCTCCGGCTTGCGGTCTTCGAGGATGGCAAAGTACGTATTAAATGCTTCCCCTACAACAAGGAACAAGCACCAACCGTCCATCAAAATATGATGGAAGCTCCACACAAAACGATACGACTCCTCGCCTGTACGTAAAATAGACACCCGCATCAGCTCGCCTGAGCTGAAATGAAAGCCTTCGGCTTTGTCGCGCTCAGCAAAATCAGCAATGTATGCGTCCTGCTCACCTTGTTCCATCGAACGTACATCTTCAAAACGGAACCCGGCGTGCTTGTGACGGTACACCACCTGTAAAGGCTGCTCATTCCATCCGCTATAAAAATTCGTTCTGAATATTTGATGGCGATCCACCAGCTGATTTAGGCTTTCGGCAAAAGCCTCCACTTGAAAGCTGCCTTGCAGATCAAATGTCGCCTGCTCAAAGTACGCCCCGGATTGCGGCTCCATTAAGCCGTGGAACAGAATGCCTTTTTGCATGGGTGTTAACGAATAAATGTTTTCCAGTTCTCCCGCAGCAGCCGTCTGCTCTACAATATGATCCAGCTCTCCAGCCGTCAGTCCTTGGAAGGACAAGTCGCTTGGTGTCAGCTCCGGCAACTCTTTACCCACACAGTGAGCCAATATCTCACGTAAGCCCTCCTGCAACAGATCAGCCAGCTTTTTGATTGATTTTTTCATAAACATTTTGTTGCTGTAGCTGATCGTCAGTTCCAGTGCACCGTCCGTGATCATGCCGTTGATATCCAGAGCATACCGCTTGGTCAACGTGTCACTCATGGAAGCTCCGATGGAATAAGGAGACATGCGGAATGCATTATTTTTCAAATCCTGATCGAATTGTCCGAGATAGTTAAAGCTGATTTCCGGCTCGGCAACAAAATTTGCTTTCCCTTCTCCGTCAGCAAGATATCTCAAAATCCCGTATCCAATCCCTTTATGCGGCAAACGGCGCAGCCCTTCTTTGACGTTCTTGACACGCCGTCCTACATTCCGGTCCTCGTCCATATCAAGTACAACCGGGAATTGGCTGGTAAACCAACCGACCGTGCGCGTAATATCCATATCCGGCAAAATCGCTTCCCGTCCGTGACCCTCCAGATTTACAAGTACCTGACGGATGCCTGCCCACTCATAAATCGCAGTGCCCAGAGCTGTCAGTAAGAGGTCGTTCGCTTCCGTATTGTAGGCCCGATGAGCTTGTTTCAAGAATTGTTCCGTTTCTTCGACCGTCCACGCTACGGTCAGTGTTCGATCATCCTGAAGCTGTCGCTTGGCCTGAGATTTATGAGTGTAATCCATAGGCAAGGATGCCAGACTCTTCCCTGCTTCCTCCACCTGCTCCCAATACGCACGTTCCTTCTCCAACGCGGTGCTGTTCGCATAAGCTGCCAGTTGATCTGCCCAAAGGCGGAAAGAATCCGTCTTATTCGGCAAGCGGACAGACTCGCCCCGTAAAGCCTGCTCATAGCCGGATGCCAGATCCTCCAGCAAAATACGCCATGATACGCTGTCGACCACCAAATGGTGGATTGTCACCACCAAATGGTCTCCATCAGTACAACGGAACAGAGCGAGCTTTACCAGCGGTCCTTCAGACAAGTTTATGTTGTTTTGAATTTCAGTTGCTTTCGTTTCAATCTTCGTGCTCAGGGTGACTTCATCCGTCAAATCCCTAAAGTCCAGCACGTCCAGATGATACAGCTCGCCTTCCTGTATTCCGCGATTCCACGCTTGGTAGCCTTGCTCGGTCTTCCTGAACACCATCCGCAGTGCATCGTGGTGCTCCGTCAACTGGATTAACGCTTGATGCAAAGCAGCTTCGTCAAAGCCCTGCTCCCGGTGCAGCATAACCGCCTGATTAAAGTGATGCGCGTCTACATGCTCCTGTTCAAAGAACCAATGATGGATCGGAAGCAATGCCGTTTCCCCGCTCACTTCTCCCTGATCTGCCATACGACTTACCATAAACGGTGCCAATGCTGCGATGGTTGGACAGCGAAGCAGATCCTTCATATCCAGCTTGTAGCCTGCCTGGAACGCACGGGATACGATTTGAATCGCCTTGATGGAATCGCCGCCCAGATCAAAGAAATTGTCCAAAATACCTACAGTTGGCACGCCCAAGGCAGACTGCCAGATCGCCACGAGTGCCCGTTCCGGCGCGGTATGGGGCGCTTCATAATCCGCTCCGCTTTGCTGACTGCCTTCCGGTGCTGGCAGGGACTTGCGGTCGATTTTACCGTTCGGTGTCAACGGCATCTGCTCCAACTGAATGAAATACGACGGCACCATATAGCTTGGTAGCTCCCGCCCCAGCTCACTTCTCAGTTCACTGGCTTCCATTTCTTGACTGGCCACATAGAACGCCACCATTTGTTTTTGACCCGTTGTTTCGTCCGCACGGGCCACGACAGCCGCTTCTCGTACCGACTCCACCTGCAATAGCTGCGATTCGATCTCGCCCAGTTCGATCCGGTAGCCCCGGATTTTCACCTGGTGATCCATCCGTCCCAAATATTCAATGTTGCCGTCCAGTGTCCATCTCGCCAAATCGCCTGTACGGTACATCCGTTCATAACCTGCTTTATCTCCGGCAAACGGATTATTTACAAATTTCTCTGCCGTCAGATCTTCCAGATTCCAATACCCACGGGCCAAGCCTTCCCCTGCTATACATAACTCGCCCGGCACACCGACTGGCTGCAATTCCCCACTCGCATTGATGATATATATTTGGGTATTCGCGATGGGACGTCCTATATTAATTTCTTGAGCATGAGTCAGTTCCTGTACGGTCGACCAAACCGTCGTTTCTGTAGGTCCATACATGTTATAAATACGGGGGCCATTTATTTCTTGCAGTGCTGCGAGCAGCTTGGAAGGAAGGGCTTCACCTCCCACCATGATTTCCTTTACGCCCCGCAGCGCGCGGGAACCAGCTTCATGATCCAGCAGCATCTGCAGCCGGGATGGTGTCATTTGCAACATCTCAATAGAATGATGGGTAATCAACTCACCAAGCGCCTGAGGATCCAATTGATGCTGGTGATCGCCAAGCACAACCGTCATTCCAGCCAATAGCGGTAAGATAGTTTCCAAGACGAAAATATCGAATGAAATGGTCGTGAGTGACAAAATGGTTTTACCAGCTTCAAAGTCAATGATTTCACGCATCCCGGTAATAAAGTTGAGTACCGAACGATGCTGGAGCATAACTCCTTTCGGATTACCAGTCGATCCAGAGGTATAGATGACGTAAGCCAAATGCTCTGGGTGAGAAATCACCTCCAGGTTGCAGCTGTCTCCCTGATACAATTCTGCATCCTCAAGAAACATGGTATTGGCCTGACAATGGTGCTCTTCTGCCAAATCACGACTGGTCAGAAGCACTGCAGCCTTGCTGTCTTCCAGCATGTATTCAATACGAGATGACGGAAATTCGGGATCAATCGGCACATAAGCACCGCCTGCTTTTAGAACAGCCAGCAGGCCTACGATCATTTCCACGGAGCGCTGCATCATCAGGCCGACCAGCTTGTCAGGTCCTACTCCCTGTGCTTGAAGCATTCGTGCCAATGAGTTCGACCGTTCATTCAGTTCCCGATAAGTCAGACTCTGACTTCCAAACATAACCGCTGTCTGATCTGGTGTACATTCTGCCTGTTTCTCGAATAACTCATGAATCCCCACATCGTCTGGAAAGGGAACTGTGGTCGCATTAAATACATTCATAATTTGTGCCCGCTCTTTGTCACTCATCAGTGACAACTCCTGAATCCGCTGCTGTGGCCCTTTCACCATATGCTCTACCACACTCAAGAATTGACGAATAATTCGAGCGATTTCCTGCTCGCTGAACAGCTCGGTCCGATAATCCAGTTGCAATACAAGTTTATCGTCATCCAGCATATCAATCATGGCAATATCAAAGTCACTCACTGTATCTCCGCAGAAATCGGTATGCACCTGCTGAACAGCTTCATCAAAACGATAGAAGCTCAGCGTACGGTACTGAATGGTAACGCCAAACAGGCGGCCAATATCCGTGCCGCTTTGTTGTTCACGCAAATCCTGTATGATTTTGTTATACGGATAACGCTGATGCCGCAAAATGGACGACTGCTCCTTGCCAACACCCTGTAGGAAAGTAAGCAGCTCGGATTCCGGCTCAACTTGCAAACGTGTAGCCACAGTGCTGACGAACATGCCCATTGTATTTTTTTCCTTCTTCAACGTACGGTTAGCATACAATGTACCAACCGTTAAATCTTGTTCACCTGTCGTTTTATGTAAATAAATATACAGAGCAGCCAGGAAAAATGTAAAAATACTGATGTTATGCGCCTCGCAAAAAGCCGTGACACCACGATATAATTCGTGCTCCAGTGTATAGGTCTCCCGGCGTGCAGCCGTGCTTACTGTGAGCGGATTGTACGATTTTAAACCTGTAACCTCCGGCAAATTGGAAAATTTCTCCGTCCAGTACATCTTATCCTTTTGATAGCGGTCCGATTGCTCATAGCTTTGCTCCGTCTGAATAAAATCGAGATATGAGTTCGCTGGGGCCGGCGCATCTGAACCTGTACCATGCACAATATTCATATAATTCCCCGTAATTTCATTAATGGCCTGCTCCATGGTAACGCCATCCGAAATAATATGATGCATCTTGAAACTAAACCAGGTGTCTTCTGCCCCCAGCTGCAAAATAGTAAACCGATACAGCTGCGAATCCAGTAAGGGGAACGGCTGTGCGTTGTGATGGCTGACCCATAGCTCAGCTTCCTCCGGGGTAACCTGAAGCGTTTCTATGCTTTGAGCAGCAAACGGTTCCACATATTGATAGGGGATGCCATCCCGAGCCGTGATTTTGATACGAAAAGAATCGTTTTGTGCAATCACCCGGTTCATTGCCTGCTGCAATGCATTTATTCGAACCGTTCCCTTGATTTTAACAGTGGTAATAATCGTGGACGTGTTGCGATTGGGATACACAAGCTCCGTGTACCAAATACGTTGCTGTGGTTGGCTTAATGCAAACAGTTGAACATTGTGCTGAGTCATACGTATCTCTCCTCGCGAAATAGATATGGGTAAAGTAACTCCTCATAAATGACCGCCCTTGTCAAGGAACTAGTCATGCGTGTCTTTTCTCCGGCATTAAATTGCCAATGGTAGTCGGCAAAAGCGATCACTCCTGATATACCATTGAGATATGGGTGCCTTCAAAGAGCTGAATTTGAATCGAAACAAGCACATCTTCTTTTTCATCGCTCACACTTTCGCAGTGCAAGCTTTTTTTAGTTGGGCGGTCATGGTGAAAAAACTCTGACTCTGGATGTATGAATATGTGCATGGAATGGGAACATTTTCGAATTATGCTGTGAGTGCAATCTTGGTGGTGGGTTGTAGAATGGTTGCCGCAATGTTAACAACGTAGTGTGTCGTGATGTGTGCTGTCTGAATCTTGGCTTGAGGGTATCGATGCTACGAGACGCATGAACTGCTGCAGCGTGATTAGGAGCGTAATTCTAGGCTGAAAGGAGCTAAAAATACTCACGACTGCGCTTATGACTTCCTGATTTTGTACATGGATGAATTACAGTACTTCTTCCGGTGTTCTCTGCATCAAACGAAGCTCTTTGGTGAAAGATTAATCTGAATAAAATTGGAGTTGTCTTTGAAATATGGAAGACGTGGGACGGATTTACCGGAAATTTTTTAAAAACCAAACAAGAGACGACCGAGTTGCCATACAAATTTCTCACATCCTCTTTCCGTCCACAATATAACAATAAATCCTTATATATCTTCTTTTCTCCCAATACTTTCTAGCTATTTTAAATATACAAACTTTAAAACCGATTAACATGGGACATAAGTTCTAATTTGATAGATTTCATAAAATTAATAAACAGCCCATATTATTCTATTATTTTTATATCTTTAAATGCAAGAATTCCACTTTTTTATTAAATTGAATACTAACTACGACAAGTTAATATGATTTAGAACAAAATTTTTGATTTTATAATCGATAAAATAAAAATGCTGTGTGCTTGCATGAAGTCCAAAACCCTTGTACCAAAACACATTTTACGTTACATATCATTAACACAAATATAACAAGCCGATCCTGACACCATCCGACAAATTTCAACTTTTTCAGCAATATTCTTTAACTACCTAAATCATGGGATTTATTTACTCAAGCTGAATTAATTCAAAATTAATAACTCTTCACTTTTTAAATAGATAGTGATTTTTTTAGATCTTTTGAACTAATTACCGAGCAAAATTTTCTTTAAATTTTCTCTCAGAATTTCGATTTAGGTTAAATATTCTCTCATTTGAGCTATAAACTTTATTTTTTTATTAATAGAAACGTTTGGATTTTTCATTAAAAGTTTAGATTTTCAGAAAATTTATAACTTTTGGACCATTTCTTTTGTGAAACTTATTGACCCAAAAACATAAAATAGCAAGTCTCCATGTGGCAAGAAACTTGCTATTTTTTAAGTTTTGACGAGTTAATCCTTTAATAATGAAGTGAAGATTGACACAGCAAAAGTACTGAACATATTTGTCGTTGAGATGATTACTTTATACAAATCGAATCGTTTTTGTGATGAGCGCATCACGACCGAGTAAACCTTCTGCGCTGTGATCAGAAGGGATAAAACCTGCATACGCGTGATTTTGTGGAAATCAACTATATGTATACAGGCAGCTGTACCCAGTATATTAATAATGGAAAATCGAACTAAAAAAAGACCACATTATCATAATGGATAAGGATGTGGTCCAAAAGATTGACTATATTGGTGAAGAAGACATTTTGATAAAGATTTTAGTGCATGATAAATTTTAGAAAGTTACATCTACATCCAAATGTCCTTTTTTTCTTAAAGTTAAGTGCACAGATTTTCATTAAAAAGCAGTCTTGTTCACAACCCCCGAAGCCCTTATATTGATCAGAACAATCGCTATATAGGATTAGCAAATAAATTATATACCCTCTCTGGGAAGGAATTAATGGAGACACCCATGATGAGGAATATGGAAGACTTGGATCCATAGGGTATTGAAGATTTAAGTAGTTCGTTTATTCTATTTTCCTAGCAATAATGACCAGTTAGGGTCATTGTATCGTTTATCCACTACTTCCCTTACCAGGGTAAGCTCCTCTGGAATTGGATCTAGCTTCATAATCCGGAATTCGTAAGGCTGCTTTGCCCTACGATCCCCCATACTGATATATCCCTCTCTCCAATGATCAGTCAGCGTATTTTCAAACGATGATCCCCCCACCGCACTTACGTCATACTGCTTACCTGCTGAATCATATGCTCTCCACTCCTCATGCATTATTTCATTATCCATCTTCCCGTAGAATGAGATGACAGTTTCATATGCGCCTTTGTTGACTTGCGATTTCTCAAGTGAAGCCCTAACCAACTCCAGTCTATCATTCATTATTTTAAAAGTTTTGGGCTTAGTCAGCTCCGATGGTCTAAAGGAAATCTTATTTCCGTCCATTTCTGCAACCGAATATGCATCCAGAACAAAGCGGTATGGTTTATCCTCAGGCAGGTACTTGAAGGTATAACTCCAATGCATTTTTCCGTTTCCAATAACTCTACGATCAGATGTCATTAAGCTGTCCCTGTAATTCTTTTTTCTTGGATTCACCGAGTGAATCTCTTGCCCATCTGTTGTCTCGAAATGAAAGCTTAACATCTGCTTTCTCCATAAATCACCGGGGGATCTTGCCATTGCCGCATCATCAAGTTCAGTCTCCAGTTCGAAACGTACTCCTTGCACCATTCTCGTTAGTCTTTTTAATGTAATCGCCATTCCGTGCGGCGTTGTGTAACTACCTGCCAACTCCTCTATATTGTTCTGCTTGTTTGCCTCTTTCATATCAATATCAAAGCTAAAGTTCCAATTTCCTTTTATTAAGGTTTCGTTCCTTTGTCCAAGCGTTCCAATACTCCCTTCTATCGTGATCTTATCTGTTTTCAGCGGATCACTAAAGAAATCAACCATATAATAAAAATCACTCGTGTACCCCATATCGTGCATACTGCCCACTACGTTTCCTTTATCATCTTTGATCGTAATCTTATTCGCTTCGCCAATGGCCAGTTTGTGGCGATCATGCTTCCCATTTTCATCAAAAAGTTGAAGTGCAATTGTCACTCGGGTAGGATCAGCAACAGCTTCATTAATCACCAGCGTGTAACTATACTTGGTTGAATTATCAACTAGAGAAGTATGGATAAATGTATCTATTTAAGTGTATACAGCCCGAAATTTTTTTTATTTTATATGGACTAATATGTGAAACTACCGTAGTGGAATGAATCTCATATGTGATTTCGTAGAAGAAGATGGTGGGGTTGTGTTACCGCTTTTTCATTCACATATTTCACAGTAAGAATGCAAGCATTCTCTATAACGAATAGCCGCCAGTGCAAACCAAGTAGTTTGATTAGCGAGGTAAGTATGATATCGGCTATGCCAGCAACAAATCTACGCAAAATTGAAAGCCCAATATCCTTCCTCTTCCAAATCATCGTGTTTGATAAAATATCCAGCTCGTTCGTAGTCCCGTGGTGCAAAGAAACCGTTCTTCTAGTTCGTAGCGAGCCACACTATGAACTAGAAGAACGGTTTTTGTTGATTGTATACTGAATATTATGTGAAAGATTGCTTGTTACGAAATCAAACCACAACAGGAATAACGAACAGTGACAAAACTGATCCAATTAAAGACAGTATATGATAACTGGAGTGTGCCACAACCATACCAGATAGTGCTCCTCCAGATGCTCTTGATAATGCAATCAGTACATCCACTGTTCCTTGAGTTTTTGCACGAACATTGGATGGGGTTGCCTCGACAACCGCCGCAGTCCCACTAATCAAACCAAAGTTCCAACCTAATCCCAGAAGAGCCAGCGCGAGAGTAAGTAAACCCATCGAATCACCAGGTACGAAGGCAGCCAACAAACCAGACAACATCAAGGTAAAGCCAGAAGCATAAGCCATAAAAAATGTATCCAAAATTATCAACGAGTACTCCTGTGATTACAGACGGTAAATACATAGAAGCCACGTGGATTCCAATAACAAGGCCGATTTTACTTAAATCATGACCATGATGTTGCATATGAACGGGAGCCATTGTCATGATCGCAATCATAACAATTTGTGTTAGCACCATAACTGAGGCACCGATCATAATTCCTTTTTTTTGAATCCTACCATGAGCGCTGCACCAGCAGAACCTAATGTAAAAAGGCCTGTGGGAACTCCCGAGAAACTGTCAATCCCTAGCATATCTTGTGCAAGTAACGACCTACGGGATGCCTGCAGCTAGGCCAGCTCCACCGCAAATTTGTGAAGCAACTACAACTTTCATTGTTCTGGCATGCAACTGAAGTTGCTTCAGCGGTGATTCCATATACTCCATAATTGAAGGTGGAATTTGTACAGATGTTTGCTTGTTTTCTGGAATCGTTTCTACCATTATTTTCTCCTAAATTACGAAAAGCCACTTTGTATACAGTTGAAACCCTATTCAGCTTCGAAGGAAACATGACCTTCAATTGTTATTTGAACATCTGCCTTTACTAGAAGTTGGCCAATTTGGCAATTTCCCTCCGCGCTGTGTATTAAAGTTTCTGCCATGCTAACATCTTGGTTGGTTGCTTCTGATTTCTTTAAAACAATATGTGGACGATGAGTAATGCTCAATTGACCATTTGGAGCAGTATTACCTTCTGTATCCATGGATAATTCTGATACGGGAATACGATTTTGTTCCAACATATATGTCAAAGTCATTAGATAACAGGCTGCTGCAGAAGACATAAGAAGCTTTTTAGGTTCAACACCTTCCCCACTTCCTCCTTTTGAGACTGGGATAGCAATTTGAGTTTGGAAGTTTTCGCTTTTAATGTTGCCCTTACCTTTTGCATTTCCGTACCAAACTGTATTCAAACTAAGTTTTTGATTTGCCATATTGATGTTCTCCTTTAAGTTTATATATGCTACTTCTCAACATAGTAAACTGGTCACTTGATCTGAACAATTTTAATCTGTTGATTGATTGAAATAAACCGACATAGCGAGACTGCAATGTCGGTTTACGATTTTTAAGTATTTGCTTTTATTTCTTCAAAAGAGTTAGTTCGCACAACAGGGTTTCTAGAATGTACTATAAATACGGATTTCCGGTTCAGCTTGAAGCAAGTCTTTGAGTCCAACAACAACGTCATTCGTGAAAAGATCACTTTCCAGGTAGGCCTTAGCATCTGCCTCGCTAGTAAAGCCATGCAGAACCTGAACATCCTCGTCACGCACTAACAATTCTTTAGACACAGCACCAGAGATGCCTGAAAGAAAAGGCTCCTTATATGCTGTATAAACCTTTGTAGCCGCCTCGCGTTCTGGTGCATTGATTTTTAATGTGATTTGAAGATATGCCTTTGCCATGATTTCGAACCTCCATTAATTAATGTATCGATTATTAATAAATCAAATAATCAATCGATCAATTGAATTATATGTCATGCTTATTTCTTTCGTCAAGTATACATTCCCTACCTAGACTTTGATTACATTTAAGAACATGATACAATTTGAGTATTTAATTGATTCATTTTTGTAATAAATGATTGAAGATAGTTGTAGTCGTATGATAACGCTAAAAAAGCTCAGAATAGAGGTTGACCATCATGAAAGAACCATTGAGTTCAGCAAATGTATTAAAAGAAGATCTGTATAAACAACTTGCAAGAATCGGAAAATGTCTTTCGAGTGACAAGCGACTGGAGATTTTAAATGTATTGTCCCAAAGTCCAAAAACTGTAGAGAAATTGGCGGCATGTACAGGTATGAATATGGCCAATGTATCACGTCATCTTCAAATTTTACTTGATGCAAAACTTGTTAAATTCGCTAAAAGAGGGACTTATGCCATTTACTCACTAGCAGATCCGGAGATTATTGATTTCATGGCATCCCTTTGGCGCATAAGCGAAAAACAACTTCCTGATATCGCAAAATTGAAAGAGGATTTTCTGAACAACCTTGACGGCATTCAAACCTTGACTATGGATGAGGTTATGGAGAAAGTGAATAACGATTCCATACTATTGGTGGATTTACGTTCTAAAGAAGACTTTGAAATGGGTCATATATCCGGAGCAATTTCAATGCCAATGACCGAGCTTGATACATTGATGCAAGAACTCCCCAAAGATGCAGAAGTCATCGCTTACTGTCAGGGACCACTTTGTGTATACTCCGCACTGGCAGTTCAAAAATTGCAACAAGAAGGTTATAAAGCGTACCGCATGGATGAAGGGATCAATGAATGGCAAGGACATTTTCTGCCCCACTAATCCTGCTTCCTATGTTTTAACTATAGATCTCCAAGCCATCACTTGGCTTGAGATCTTTTTTTATGAGCAAAATAGATGGAACGGTTTTGAATACAATACCTTGTCATAAAGATATTCAACATAGCAAAAACCACCTATCCATCTTTTAATGAATAAGTGGTTTTTCAACGGTAGATTCACATCTTAAACTTTTTTATTGAGTCAAAGTCGCCATGTAGTTTAAGACAAGCGAATCAAAATATCCTTTTTCACTTGAAGTTCTGGATAACAACTGGGCACCTTGTACAAATGCAATTAGGATCTTTGCTTGTTCCAAAGCAGCGTTAGAAAATGTAAATTCGCCAGCCGATTTGCCTTGATCAAGCACATTCTCAACCCATAGTGTGTTGGCGTCAAAAAATAAGTTTAACTCATCTCGAATTTCAATTGGAAAAGAGTTCAACTCAGCAGCCATCATTGAACATAAACAAAGCTTGGTATTGTTTTCCAAAGGTTCACGATATAACAAAAAAAAAGATTGTATCTTTTGTCGCCAACTCAGAGGTTGATCGTTAATTTGTTGAAGCTTGTCCATGAACTCTCGACGGTATCGATTCAGAACAGCTTGCACCAAATCCTGTTTAGACGGAAAGTGGTAATGTATACTTGCTTTCCGAATGCCTATCGCTTCAGCAATGTCAGCATAGCTAAAGCCATTGTATCCTCGCTCTTGAACCAAGGTGAGGCCTATGTCCATAATTTCTTGTACAGTGTTTTTCTTGATATTCATAAATGAAATCTACCATTCAGTAAGTATACTGTCAAGGTATCCTCCTCCCCTTACAATAAAAGAAAAGGCTACTCACTTTTCGCGATCGGACCTAAGAATTATCAAAGAATCACCTCGACGGTCATGTATGACTAGGTTCGCTCCTTTTTCAAAAAACGTTATGCGCTAGTCTTTCCACTCCCTGTTCCTCTCCCTATTACAACCCCGAGTTGCTCTTCAACCAAAAATCGTTTAATTGTTGTAAACGAGCTGCAAGAGGTCCCAACTGAACAAATCTACCTTCACGGAACGACTCTCTTTGATCAATGAACATAATTATTGTAGGTACTGAGAAGATCAAAAATTTGCCTACAACCTCTTCTACATTACTTGTGTCAACATGAGCAAGTTTTATAGAAGGAAATTTAGTAAGCAAATCTTTTAATTTGGGATAAACAGAGTGACATACATTGCAATTCTCCTGAGAAAAATACAACATACTTAGTCGGTTGTTTTGAATAAAAGCATCTATCTCTTCTATTGATAATAATTCTTTATTCATTTATTAAATTGTCCTTTCAGGTTGTTCTTTTATACCAAACCCTTTTTTCAATAAAATTCAATTTATAACCCCTTTCAATCGAATATTTTTCTTAGGATAAATGTTTGATGACTTCATTGACAACTCTTTCAGCTGATCGAAGGGCACCTTCAAGATGACCGCCTTGCCTATAAGCTGTTTCAGTTCCAGCAAAATAAATATTTTGCCTTGAGCCCTTTCCGTCGATGATAGGTCCGTAACTCGGATAATCAAGAAGTGGATCTGTATCTTCCTCTACGGCTGTATGTTCATCAAAAGACCAATCTTTAAATAAAGTCCCTTTTACATGTTTTGCTGCTGGACCGAAAAGTCGTGTCAATTGTTCCAACACAAGCTCAAGTAATTGTTCATTCCCCATATTCAAGCGAGCTTTTGCAGGAAGACCAAAAAAACCAAAAAGTGCGCCAGAACCTGTAGAAGGCGAGGCATCATGAATTTCCCTCAAAGGGCCAACCCAACTCGATACGAATCCAGAGAGACCTTGGTCACGCCAGAAGGGGGTGTCATAAACAGCAATAATCTTAGCTTGACTGGCCATCCAAGTTGGCTTATTCATTAAATTCGATTTTAGTTCAGCAGAAAGTTTGGGGAAGAACGTAATATTTCGTTCAACGATCCGTGGGGGTAGAGCAACTATAACCGAACTTGCATGAAAGTTCCCTGCATCAGTTTGAATCTTCACCCTGCTATCGTCCTCCTGATGAATAGAAGTTACTTTGGTATTCAGATAGATTGCTTCTGATGGTATTTGGGCAGCCAGTGCATCAATTAGAGACTGAACTCCGCCTATAAACCGAAGTGAATATTCCATCGCTTCTGCGGACAAATCATGTTGTTGCGGTGGTGTGTTTCTGGATCGTTCTACTAGCATTCTTCCTTCATTATACTGCTCAAACGTCTGCAAGCAGAGTTCCTCGACTAGTTGGTTCATTGCTATCTCATAACGAGGCCAGTACCACGTTGGCCCAAGATCGAATTTCCCAAGCTCAGGCTTACCCTCAACCTCTACACTCAAGCCTCTTCCTCCAATACGATTTCGTGCTTCCAAGATGAGGTATCTTATTCCATGTGTATTGAGCAAGGCAGCTGCACGAAGTCCACATAAACCTGCACCAACTATTATTACAGGGGCATCCCTATTCAATTGAGTTTCCATACTTTGCTCCTTTAGATAGATAAAAGTTCTTCTTTCGAAGGTCTAACTCTAATAGTGAATGAGAGAAGGGCTAATCTAATTAAGGCCAGCCCCAAAGAATTATCGAAGACGTGCAGTAACACCGCCATCCAAAGGCATGACTACACCAGTAATCCAAGATGCCGAATCACTAGCCAAAAACAAGATCACTTCTGCGACATCCTTCGTTGTGCCATTTCGTCCGATGGGGTGAAAGGCATTAAAACTTGGTAGTACTTCTGCCACTTGTTCTTCACTCATAAATGTATTGTAAATCGGAGTTTCGACGACAGCGGGAGCCACTGCATTCACTCGAATGTGATCCCCAGCCAATTCCACAGCTAAATTTCTGGTCAGTGCGTGTCTTCCTGCCATGGCTGCTGAATATGCAGACGATGGCGTCGATTCAACCGCTTGAATCGCCCACATTGATCCGGTATTCACAATCGCTCCCCCGCCTTTTTTTTTCATTTCCGGAATCACAGCTTGCGAAGGATAAAACGTCCCTTTAACGATGGTATCTAGATATGATTGCAGATCATCCGCAGTGTGGTCCATGAAAGGGGTTGGATTGAATTTTCCTGTGTTATTCACCAGTATATCTACTCCACCAAACGCTTCTACAGCAGCTTGGACCAGTTTTTTCGACGTTTCTGGCAAACTAATATCACCTGATACAACAATCATTTTTTTACCGGATGGGTCAATTTCCAAAGCGGTCTTCTTTAATACATCCTCTCGACGGCCATTTATGACTACGTTCGCTCCTTCTTCATAAAAACGTTGTGCTGTAGTCTTTCCAATTCCTGTTCCTCCGCCAGTTACAATCACTGTTTTGTTTTCAAATTCCATTTTAACATCTCCTTATTTTTTACCTACTAGTTGGTAGTTAATTGACAAAAATATTGATTTTTCTACATCGTTTAAAAATAATCGGCAACATGTTTAGAGTTGTTACCGATTATCTGATTCGTTAATTCATAAGTTTAAGGATTTTTGCCTCGAGAACATCTCTTTGGTTAATCCCAATCATTGTATCCATCAGTTTACCATCTTGGAACAAAAGCAACGCCGGAATGCTTCTAATTCCAAAACGCGTGGCTAACTCCGTCTGTTCATCCACATTAATAGTAGCAATAGTCGCTTTTTCCTTCAGATCATCGGCCAATTGATGAATGATAGGAAGTTGAATTTGACAAGGACCACACCAAGGTGCCCAAAAATCAACCAGGGTTATTCCAGACTGAATTTGGTTGTTGAAAGTCTGATTAGTTAATGCAGTTGCACTCATAAGGATTCCCTCCAATATATATTCCAACCAATAAATTGTTCAATTGAATAATTGAATTATAAATTGGACAATAATTACTGTCAAGTAAAGACTCAAGTTCATTTTTTCTTGGCGAGCTTTTATTTGGCTTTGTTTTCAGCAGACATACTTAAAACTGCCCGAAACCGTGTTTTTGCTGCCATCATTTTTTCATACGCTTCGCTTGCCCGTTCTAAAGGAAAAACTTCAATTATAGGTCGGACATCAGTCAAGACGCTAAACCGGACCGCAGCTTCAATTTCTTTGGCTTTCCCAGTAAATGATCCCTTCACTGTATGGGGACCTTTCAAGAAATCCATAGCTGACAATTCTAAACATTCTCTGGATCCAGCTACGATAATAAGCTCACCTTCTGTCGCTAGTCCATTAACCAAAGAAGATATCACTTCGGCGTTTGGCGCTGTGGCAAGAATGACTTTAGCTCCACCTAACGCTTTCAAAGCTTTAGCAGGATCCTCCTTTTCGGAATCGATGTAAAAATGTGCCCCGAGTTCTTTTGCTAGATTTTCTTTCTGCACTCCTCGGGATATAGCAACTGTCTGATATCCAGCTTTCTTGGCGTATTGCACAGCAAGATGGCCCAATCCACCAATGCCGGAAATGGCAACCAAGTCGCCTGGACGTGCAGAGCTGTTTCGCAGCGCACTAAATGTTGTTTCACCAGCACACATTAAAGGTGCTGCTTCTTCAGAAGAAACTTCATCGGGAATAAGAATCAGGGCTTCTTCAAAAGCGACCATATACTCCGCGTAACCACCATCCATAGTCAAGCCCGTTACATGGTCGTCTCCACTATGATATCCCATTCCTACACGTTGCCCGATCTCCCATTTTGTGAATCCATCTCCTAGTTGTTCAACTATTCCAATTACTTCATGACCGGGTATTCTTGGATACTCTGGGGCAGCTCCACTAATCGTGCTTGCGTCCCCACTACACACCCCGCATGCTTCAATCCGAAGAAGTACTTGCCCTTGGGCTGGAACAGGTATAGGGATTTCAACTAATTTCATCGGTTCACCTTTAGCAGGAACTTGAATTGCTTTCATATATTTCACCTCTTTATCCCCTGAGATTCAGTTTTCGAGCTTATTTTAGTATAAACAAGTACGTTTTGTTATTCAATTAAAAAATTGAATAACAAAATACCAGGGGACATTACCGTTACATTGTTTACCGATAGGCTGCCTAATTGATTTCTTTCTCTACCGGGATACTAGTAAATCTTATTTAAGTGCTTTCAACTGTACAGGACAAGAATATTGTTCCTTTGATACGAATCAATTTTTTATATATGCTTCAACCGACTTTTGAAGTATCTTATATTCATCAGTTTGGTTACTCATGAGCGTCATCGCCAGGTTTCCATGTAATAAATAATCCCTTTTAGGCTCAGATGTAGTTTTGGGTCGTCTTCTTCTAATTTAAAATCATTGAAGTTGTGTAGGAACTTCGTAATGATGGGAATCCGTATGATCTTCTGAAAAAATTTTTTTACCCCTGATAAAACGTCCCTTTGGGGTTGAGGCAAATAAGTTTTCAGCATAAGCTCCATGTCTTTTTTTTGTTACTAGCTTTGCTTCGGTATGGAAAGAAGTCTACAAGGTCTCGATTAAGAGAATTTTCGTTATAGATTATCAATAGTCGCCTCATCTGCATAGATGTTTATGAACTTCATAAACCATCCTCACCTCTGGTTCCTTTGAAGCTTCCAACAAGTGCAAGTATTTTCTTCATGATGAGAGGAAAGTTATTCAAATTGAAACTACGAATACTCACAAAAAAATAGAATAATCAACGAGTTTTCTTTGTCCTTTCAGGACATGTTCAGTAAGACCATTAATGCTTAAGAACTTGTTCAATAAAACAAAAAAGCCGCTATTTAGCGACTTTTTTTGCTTCAACGTTCTTGTCCCTAGACATTTGTCCAGTTTCATGTGTTCCTATCGTTTTTCCCTAAAATTATATTTTTCAGGATGCATGTTCAAACTGGCTGTTATATAAATCGGCATAGAATCCGCCTTTACCCAGCAATTCCTCATGATTACCCGTTTCGATAATGTTACCGTCCTTCATGACCAGAATCAGATCGGCGTTCTTAATCGTTGAGAGACGGTGGGCAATCACAAAAGAGGTTTTCCCTACAGTAAGTCGGTCCATCGCTTGTTGAATCAGCAACTCCGTACGCGTATCGACCGAACTTGTGGCCTCGTCCAGTATGAGCATAGGCGCATCTTCAATCATGGCTCTTGCAATGGTAATCAATTGCTTTTGGCCAGCAGAGAGAGTGGCTTTGTCGTCTAGTACTGTATCATAGCCCTGCGGCAGAGTTTTAAGGAAGTTGTGCAGACCCACTGCTCTACATGCGGCTTCTACCTGTTCATCGGTAACATGGTCTTGGGAAAAGACGATATTCTCACGAATCGTTCCTTCAAACAGCCATGTATCCTGCAGTACCATACAGAATAATTTATGAACATTCTCACGTGTTAATTGGCTGATCGGAGTTCCATCAATATAAATTTCCCCTCCGTTTAGCTCATAGAACCGCATGAGCAAATTCACGAACGTCGTCTTACCAGCACCTGTCGGGCCAACAATGGCGACTTTCTGACCAGCTTCAGCTTTCATAGAGAAGTCTTTGATAATCATATGGTCTTCGTTATAACCGAAACGAACATGTTTGAATTCAACGTCCCCTTTGGCGGTTTCCAGCTTCGTGGTCTTGTGACGCTCATCTACCAATTCTTCTTCACCCAGAAATTCGAATACACGTTCACTGGCAGCGGCCGCCGATTGCAGATTGGTTGCAGCCTGTGCCAGCTGTGACAAGGGCTGTGTAAACAGACGAATATACACCATGAAGGCGACAATAGTTCCGATGGTTATAGTCTGTTGGTTGACCAGCAAAGCTCCCACAACACAGACCGCGACATAACCAAAATTTCCAATGAACATCATGACTGGCATCATCAGACCAGACATGAACTGGGACTTCCATGCATTTGTATATAAGCGGGTGTTAATGCCATGAAACACTTCCTTGGCTGCTTGTTCCCCGTTATAGACCTTGACTACGTTATGACCAGCATAGGTTTCTTCGATATGACCGTTGATCTGGCCAAGCTCCGCTTGCTGTGCTACAAAATATTTCTGTGAATGCTTCATAATCACGCTCATCAGGCTAAAGCCGATCAGCGTAGCTACAATTCCGGTAACGGTCATGATCCAGTTCGTATACAGCATCATAATCAAAGCACCCACAAAGGTAGCCAGCGCACTAACAAGCGTGCCGAGACTGTTGTTTAGCGTTTGTCCGATGGTATCGACATCGTTTGTTACGCGGCTAAGCACATTACCGTAACTCGTAGAGTCAAAATACTTCAAAGGCATATGATCGATTTTTCGAGACAGCTCTGTTCGCATCTTCTTTGTAAGACGCTGTGAGACGGTTGCTGTAATGAAGCCCTGAAAATAGTTAAAAATAAGACCAAATCCATATAAAAGCGCTAATACAAAAATAATCTTCTGAACAGCACTTACATCAATCCCGGTTACGATTCCTTCCTGAATCAGGTTGGCAATATCACTGAGCTTATCTGGGCCAATCACGTTGAGGGTAGAGCCGACCAGGGCCAGTACCATAGCGAGTATAATCATAGGCACATAGGCCTTGCTGTAGGATGCAAGCTGGCTGATGGTCTTTTTAAAATTATTTGCTTTTTCACCACCACCCCTGCCCCCCGCGGGACCTTTGCCCATGGGACCTGGCTGATTCATTTTCATTTGCTGGCTGTCGACGGTGTGTTCATTCTTATCCATGTATGAGTTCCTCCTTCGAAAGCTGCGAATATGCGATCTCCTGATAGGTGCTGCAGTTCGTCATCAGCTCTTCATGCGTGCCACTCCCTACAATCTCCCCCTGGTCCAGCACGATAATTCGGTCAGCGTCTTTGATAGTGCCTATGCGCTGACCAACAATAAGTGTCGTAGCGTGGCCGGTTTCTTTTTTGAGAGCGGAGCGCAGAATCCGATCTGTTCTGTAATCTAGTGCCGAGAAGGAATCATCGAAAATATAAATTTCCGGCTGTCGGTAGATGGCACGCGCAATCGACAGCCGTTGCTTTTGACCACCGGACACGTTCGCTCCACCTTGCGAAATTCTACCCTGATACTGACCATCCATTTTTTCAACAAACTCCGTTCCTTGAGCAATACCAACGGCTTCTTTGACGAGTTTCTCTGAAGCTCCTGCTCTTCCGTTAACACCATACGAAACGTTGGATACCACCGTACCGTTGAACAGTACAGCTCTCTGGGGAACATATCCGATTTTGTTATGGAGTGCCTGCTGATTATAGTTCCTGACATTCACACCGTCCACGAGTACCTCTCCCTCGGTCACATCATAGAAGCGGGGAATTAGATTGATCACGCTGGTTTTGCCGCTGCCTGTAGCGCCAATAAAGGCAACCGTCTCGCCTCGTTTCGCCGTAAAGCTAATATTGCGAAGCACGGCCTCCTCCGCGTCCGGATATTTGAAGCTGACATTACGGAATTCCACTTGCCCCATAACGCTTTCTTCTCCAGTCGTCTCATGCCCGTTAACGATACTGGATTCGGTATTCAAAACCTCCATGATCCGTTTGGCAGAAATCGAAGCTCGAGGCATCAGGAAGAAAATCATACTTACCATCATAAAGGCCATGACCACCTGCACCGCATAAGAGGAGAATACGACCATATTAGAGAATAGCGTAATGCGGTCCGGCACGGCCGCTCCGTTAATCAGGTAAGTGCCAACCCAATAGATCGAGACACTCAGACCCGACATAATAAAGGTCATACCCGGGCCAACCATTGCCATTAACCGGTTCGCAAACAGGTTTGTATTCGTCAATTCGGCATTAGCCTGCCCGAACTTCTCCTCCTGATACTGATCTGCATTATAAGCGCGCACCACCCGAAGCCCGGTCAGATGCTCACGTGTTACTCTGTTCAGATTATCGGTGAGACGTTGGATTTTTTGGAAACTCGGAAGAGCGAAAATAACAATGACACTCAGCATCAGGATCAGGACAGCCACAGCCACTCCTGTAGAGGCGGTCCACTGCCAGTTTTTATCCGCAATTTTTGCAATGGCCCACACGGCCAGAATCGGCGCCTTGATGATCACCTGCAGCCCCAGCGCAACCACCGTTTGAATTTGGGTAACATCGTTCGTGGAGCGGGTGATAAGGCTGGCTGTTGAAAAGTTGTTCATCTCTTCCATGGAAAAAGATAAGGCCTTGTCAAAGACCATCGCACGCAGACGCATGGCCAGCCCTGCCGCGACCTTTGCCGCAAAATAGCCGACAATAATAGATGCAATCATACTGCCGACAGCACATAACAGCATATAAATACCGGGAATCAGCAGTTCCGACATCGGCGTTCCGGCGGTTTGCAGCTTGGTTGTAATTTCGGCCATATAATCAGGCAGCTTCAAATCCAGCCACACTTGCACAACGATGAAGGCCAAGCTGCAAAGCACGAACATCCATTCATTTTTCTTGAGATATTTGAATATCTTCAGCATTCTGTTCTTCTCCTTTATCTGAAAATCTTAGGTGTTTGGTGCAATTAACGTATCCTGCATACGTCCTCTACATAGGAATTCAGCTTTTAGAGACAATAAGCTTGATGAGTCGGATAAACTCTTTGGCATCCTGTTCGTCCAGCTTTCGAAGAATTTTCTCGCTCCATGCGACTCCTTCGTTATACCTGTCCATCATAAATTGCTTGCCTGAATCCGTAATGAATACAATCACCTTACGTTTGTCATTAGCATCCGTACGTCGTACAACCAACCCTTTCTTCTCCAAACTTTTCAGTGCCGTTGCGATCCGTCCCGTACTGACGGACAAGTATTCGCTCAAATGGCCCGAAGTAACCCCATCCTGATGACTCAAAGCGATGAGAATCCCCATTTCACCACGAGAGAAATGCGCTCGTTCCTCTAACACCGGTTTGCGCGATTTGACGATACACTCGAATAGTTCTGTTGCTGACGCTTTATAGTCCATTGGCAGTACCACCTTCTGCATTTATCTTATACTGTAAGATAATAATGATATCCGGACATAAAGTCAATTCGGGAAAATATGTAATGGTTGAAGTTTCATGACCACTCACGACCTGAATGCGAAGAGGAATACTTCATTGCAACTTGACACAAAAAACTGCACCTCCAAAGTTAGATCGCGTCTAAAAATTGGGGTGCAGTTCACTCTGATGTTTATCATCTTCTGATGATCTAGATTAAAGTAAAGTAATCATCAGCACATTCATGCCCTCTGGACTTATCATACACAATGCGTGCAATCGCATCATGCTGATGAATGGACTCTTCATTACTGCAGTCCACCTTGAATTTACTTACCCAATGCTTTTCATACAAATCAGCAGCCACCAACCGCACTACGTCTTCAACAAATCGAGGATTCTCGTACGCACGTTCTGTAACCTGTTTCTCGTCAGGCCTTTTAATACGGGATGAAGGCAACTGCTTGCATTGGATTCAGCGGCATCCAACAGATTTTCCTTCCAATCACTTGGCAATAATTCTCCAGGGTTGCCCTGTACCTGAATTCGCAGCATACCACGCTGATTGTGTGCACTATATTCACTTATTTCTTTAGAACAAGGACATAACGTTGTGATTTCTGTTGATTCATCTGTTCGGCAATTCGCTGCGTCAGTCTAAGTAAATCTGTAATTTGGTCACTCAGTCCCTCATTGCGACTATACTGAAGCTGTTCTGCCAATCTGCTCATATTAATGCCTTTAAATTCCCGCTCCAGTGAGGTAGTCAGTCGAAAATTGCCAATGCTGGACACCTTTACAGGACTTTTTACCGAAATAACATCGATAGGATACTTCAAATTTTCGATGCCTACTTGCTGTAACTCAAACAGAAAATCATTTTTGCTATTTTGCAAATCTTGCATCTCTTCTTTGAGAACAGGTTTGTCTCCCTGAATTGGATCAACTGAACCGAATAGCCGAAGCCTTTCAGCCTTGTCAGGCAGTACAAATGAATGTGTCACACTCTTACTCACGTTATCCTGCTCCTTGTCAGACGCCTCCGTCGGCAACCGCACATTCGCTAAATCGTGCTCTGAACCAGTCCTCATCCAAATCTTTTCCAATTACAACGATGCGGCTTGTTCTGTCTTCATCCACATTCCATTCCCTGTCAGTATCCACCCCAAATATCATGTGAACTCCCTGAAATACGACCCTTTTATTTGTTTTCTGTACATTAAGAATTCCTTTGTATCGATACGTATCAGCTGAATGCTCCACCAACCAATCGTTTATAAACTTATTCACTTTATCTAGATCCAAAGGTCTCGTTTCAGTGAGAATAATGGAGAAAATATCGTCATCATGATGATGGTGATGATGTTCTTCCAGAAGATGTGGATCGACTTCGAGTTTGTGATCAAGATCAAATGTATTAACTCCAAAAATCTGATCCAAATCAATTAAGGATTGATGTGTATGCGTCAATCGGGCATGTGAGTTCATCTTTTTCAACCGGGATTCCAAACGAGCAATATCTTCCTTTTCGACAAGATCTATTTTGTTTAATAATATGAAATCGGCAAAAGCGACTTGTTCCTTTGCCTCATGTCCGTTATCAAGATGATGTTCAGCATGTTTAGCGTCTACTACGGTTATAACAGCATCAATTTTGAAAAAGTTTGAAATCAGTGGCTCCGCAAGAAAAGTCTGAATGACCGGTCCCGGATCAGCCAAACCCGTAGTTTCAACAACAATCCGATCATATTCGACAGGTGTAAGAGTCTCTGCAAATTTGCGATGCAACAAACTTTTCATGATATCCACCAGATCACTTCGTACTGTGCAGCAGATGCAGCCATTGTTCATTTCAATAATTTCTTCGCCAGATTCCACAATTAGTTCATTATCGATGCCCACTTCTCCAAATTCATTCACAATAACAGCGATTTTATAACCATGATCTGCCTTCAATATATGATTAAGCAGCGTCGTTTTACCAGCTCCTAAAAATCCCGTAATTATCGTTACCGGAATGCGTGGATCTTGTTCCGTTTCCATGTAAGTCCCCCCCTTAAGGTGCTAATTCTAAATTGTACATTCCTTGCAAACTCCCAATCAGACTTTTCACATGTTTATTCCATGCTCAAACCCCTTCAATGTAGATTTTTTATACATCTTCTATGAAGCAGGCCATGAAAAATCCCCCCCACAGAGGTAGCAGTTGTCTGCTCGTGAACTGTGCGGCGAATGTTGCCCATTTCCTTATGCACGGTAGGTAATGCAACAAGACATGCGGTCAAAATAGCAATTGCTTCATCTTGTACTTCTGTTCTGTTCACCAACTCGACTTGGTAACACCAGGAATTTGTCCTTTATTAGCCAGTTCACGGAAAACAATCCGTGATACTTTAAACTTACGCAAATATCCTCTCGGGCGCCCCGTCAGTTCACAACGGTTTTTCAGTCTAGTAGGGGATGCATTACGTGGTAACTTCTGCAATGCTTCATAGTCCCCTCTTTCTTTCAGCTGACGGCGCAGCTCTGCATATTTGGCTACGGTCTCCTGACGTTTCTTCTCACGTACTACTTTTGATTTTTTGGCCATTGATTTTTCTAGCTCCTTTTTTGTGATTAGATTAAATGCATGTCGGATCGGAACGCTTCATAAATAAGCTCATACGTCCAATTGAAATCCGCCCTTCGACAAAAGTCGTAATATAACCCGGCAGCCGAATTGTTTCAATCGTGGTTGCGAGCATAAAGGATAACGGTGGAATCAAGGTCTCTTCACTATCAATGGAAGCAGGCTGAATCTGTTCCTCTGTCAGCGGAGATACGGTCATCCTTTTTTGCCTGATCAGCGTTCGCAGCGTGCGGTCAGATAAAATAACTTCATGCACTCCTTCTAGAATAAGTTTCACAGATCAAGATATAGGGTGTCATTTCTCATGAACCTTTTTTACATCGTTGTATTCACCCTGCATGATTGTAGGATGAATTATTTAAATAGTAATAATTACGATTAATAAAAAACTATAATCCTGTTTTGTCCACATGTCAATACAACATGTCGTTTATAAATCTACTTCCCACATTTGTTTCACACTAAACAATTATCGACGCCCAAGATTATTTACATAGCATATACATAAATACATATGAGAACCAATCAAAAATTGGCTCCATAATGACAATACCCAGTGAGTACCCAAATCAGCTAATAGGCGTCTGGGTATTTTTGAATTTTCTCTTTCTATACCTTCATGCGAGGATTATACTCCGACAGTGCATTTTCTATGTTTTCAAAATTAAGTGCTCGGTTCTCTATAATCGCTTTTCGTTTTGCTTTTAACACAATCTGCTCAATATCAGCAAAGCTGCATCCGGCAAGCAAATCTGCAGCCTGTCCAGCAAGGCTCTCCCCGATCAGCAGTTCAATGTATTGAATCTGATCCGCATGCGTTGGCAATGTATACGTCATTTTCGTGTCAAAACGGCGCCATATCGCTGTATCCAGTTCTTCCTCAAGGTTGGTGGCTGCGACAAAAACACTCTCTCCGCCGAACTCGTCTAGACATTGTAGCAGCGTGTTCACCACTCGTGCCATCTCTTTCACCTCATCATTTGAATCCCTCATACGCCCCAGAGCATCAAATTCATCAAGAAACAGAACACAAGGCGTCCCATTTGCATAGTCAAAGATCTTGCGCACATTGCTCGCTGTTTCCCCCAAATGACTATGGATAATCGCGTCAAGCCTCACTAATATAAGCGGCAGATCCAAGCGCTGCGCCAAATAAAAAGCCGTTAGTGTTTTTCCAGTTCCTGGTGGACCAAACATTACGATCTTGTTAGGCATGGGCACATCCTGCTCCTCAAACTTTTCTTTCATTCCCAAAATCGTAATAAACTCATCCACAATTGTCTGGTTTTTCTCGGCTAGTACGATTCGTTTGACCTTGCGGGCGCACTCCTTTGGTGTATATATGGTCGCCATATCAATGCCTTTGGCACGCGGGAGCCGCACAGCAGCATTGCTTTTGCTTTTATTGTTCACGGTCTTTACCTGCCTCTTTAAATAGTAATATTTACGATTAGAAGTGTATCAAAATCAGGTTATGATTTCCACCAAACAGTTCAAATAGTTTGCTGGTATGTTTATCCTTTCATTATCTAGAATGTTTTTTTTATTATTCAATAAAAAAATACCCAGCCAAGTGACTAGGTACCATCTATTTCGTACTCATGGGAGAGTAAATTATAAGTGTGATGTACATCTCCAGAGAAGACCACTGCTTCTCCTCCAGAAGTCCATAGACTTTGTCTTCACGCATTTATTTTCTCAAGTATGCTGGTATCTAAAATTATCTCGACACCAAACCTCATGGAAATCGCCCTTCAAATAAGATCAAAACGAAATAACGGCCTTTTAACTTTGGACAAGAATATTGGCTTCATTAATGGTTTGTTTTACAATTGAAGCAGCAGGTTGGTCGTTGGCTAACCGAAGCCCCTGGCCCGCCCAAAGTGACATATACTCAGGGTTGTTTGCTTTTGCAGCCGCCTGACGAATGTCCCGGGTCATCGCGTTTTGAATAGGGTAAGCAGGGATTGTACCGGAGTACTGATGCATGTCAATCATAAATTTTGTTTGAATGCCTCTTGCAGCTTTGCCGGAGTAAGCACGTGTAATTTGAGTGGAGTCTTCATTTGTCGAGAGGATTTTCTGCTTGTACTTTTCGTGGGCACCACTCTCAGGACAGGCTAAAAACGCAGTGCCCATCTGTACTGCAGAAGCTCCTAATAAAAGGCTTGCTGCAAGTCCCCGCCCATCCATGATTCCCCCCGCTGCGATGACCGGGATCGACACATGGTCAACGATCTGCGGAACAATAGCCATGGTGCCTATCAAAGCATCATGGGAGGCATCTTTCAGAAAGGTCCCTCTATGCCCGCCTGCTTCGCTCCCCTGAGCCACAATAGCATCTACACCCCCTGCTTCCAATTGCTTGGCTTCATCAACGGTTGTTGCAGTTCCAATGACGAATATTCCATGCTGTTTCATGGTTTGAATCACGTTTGGAGATGGTATGCCAAACGTGAAACTAAATATGGGCACACGTTCCTCCAATAATACCTGTACCTGTTCCTCAAATGATTCTGCAGACTTCAAAATCAATGGATTTTGAGCAGTGCCAAGTTCGATACGATATTTATTGAGATAATCTGTCATCCGGTAGATAGCTTCTTCCGACTCTTCAAATTGCTCAGGCACAAACAAGTTTACTCCGAATGGGTGATCCGTTTGTTGCTTGATTTTTTGGATCTCGCTGCGGAGTTGTTCCGGCGTTAAGTATCCGCCTCCTAGGTTGCCTAGCCCACCAGCGTTTGAAACAGCCGCTACTAATTCAGACGTCGAAACGCCACCTGCCATCGGCGCTTGAAAAATCGGGTATCGAATTTTTAGAGTACGCGTCAATTCAGTCTCAAACACTTTTAAATCCTCCTTTTAATTGAAAATTTGATGATCTATTGGTAGTTCAACAAGCAACAAAGTGGCAAGAAGACGCGATAGGCTGCTCTCCTTATTTTCAACAATTTTTTATACATGTTGTCTAGGCAAAAATGAAGCACTATGCCGATTAAATAATACTCGAGTTTCATTCAAAATCAACTATACAACTTATGTTGTTTACAATAAAGAGGTTGGTTAAAGAGGAGGCGCTTATGACCAGACGGACTATTGTCTTGGAGTAATATATCTTTCAAGTACCCAAAAAAAACTGGCGCCGACGGAATATCGACACCAGTTTTTGCCGCACAGCTTTTCCCAATATAGTGGCTTGACTAAGGAAATGCTGAATGAGATTCAACCGATTGAATAAACGATGTTAGATTGATGCTTTTAGGCAAATTACTGATCAGTGCTATTCAATAGATTCAAGCTTCCATTGCTGATTATAATTGGATATATACCGCCATTGCTGGATAGGAACTCCCTCTGCAGTTGATAGGCCTGTGACATCAGCTGGCTTATTGGAAATTACAGGAGTGATGCGATAGTAACCATCTCCTGTAGAGATAAAAGCAAATTTTTGTTGATCTTGGTCAGTACTAGCAGCCAGTTGGAATTTAGCGCCATGATCCAGAGAGCCATTTGTTACCTCGAGTGAACGTCCACTCTGCACATTCTTGATACTGTATTGACCGCCACCTAGATGCGTAACACTCCATTGCTGATTTTCTTTACCTGCATAGGTTGATTTAATTACATTTGCACCTTCTATCGTATTATCGGCTTCCATGACCTTGCCGTCCAAACGCACGTTGAAACGATAAATACCATTAGAAACATTTCCATCAGGAATGCTTGCTTTATCTCCGCTGCCAGCAGGCCGGGTGTAGAGAAGAGTTCCGAAACCAAGTTGGTCAAACGTTGATGGATATTTTAAATTCGGACCACCTTCGGTACCTTCCAGAGCCATTCGGGCAGCAATATTGGGTGCAGACAGACCTTTTCGATTGACATAGTGGTTATAAATCATTGCCCAGATGGGCCGCATTTCATTACGACTGGCAGGCGATATTCCGGATTGACTATTTATCGCGCCGTTTCTACCTGATCCCCATTCATAAGTTGTAAATGGCACATCCTCGCCATTGTTGTACTTGGCAACATATTCAGCAGCACGCAGGAAACGATTGTCCGCCCATCCATAAAGGTCATCTCCCTGATTCCACGCCATTTCAGCAATTGTGGCCATTAAACCAATACCTAATTGAGTATGCGCTTGGTCCCTTCCAGACTCTTGCCATTGGGCAAGACCATCAGGATGAAGGAATGGGATCGCATTATAAATGGACCCATTTCCTGCACCATTTTTAAAATATTCAACACCGATATCATAAATATCCCGGCGGTCACAGAATATTCCGATTGCAATGGTGGCAGCCATATTGCTTAGATCCCAGTTCGCCCAGTAATTCTGTATATATGAATCATTATGACTATTGCCATATTCATTGCCAATAAGGAATCTCTCGTTCAATGGTTTGTAAAATACGGTAAGAAGCATGTTCTGCATTTGTTCCACATTAAACCCCGGATAATCTCTCATAAGTTCTGCTGCATTAGCCAACTCATATCCATAAATTCCCGCCGCTAAGTAGCGATCAGCATTGCCGGAAATCGTTTTAAGATTAGAGGACCAGGCATTCAAAATATCACGAGCTGTATCTCCATTTGCGGTGTCCCCTGTAATTTTCCAACGAAGTGCATTCTGATAAGCACGAGCTATATCATTGTAAAACACAGCTACATTTTGCCCACTTCCTCCCCGGATAATGGTAGAAGTAGCGCGTGGTTTCCATCCAGCCTGTGATAGTGGACTGGACAGCAATTGATTCCAACCATCCAAATAGGGTTGTCTGCCTTCATTAATCATTTGCTTAATTCGGTCAAAATCTTCTTTCGTATGTAATAGGCCAGGATGAGCAAATCCAGTGGATGCTGCAGCTTTAGGCAATGTTTTCTCAGTGAATCCAAACGTACTTATTACTAGGCAAAAAACAATGGATACTAATAGTATTCTTTTCAACATTTACATTCCCCTTATATTAGTGTGTTTAAAATAAATCCTCCGCTATTTTATCCTCGATCCCTCCTTTATGTAATTCTCCTTTGAGTTGGTATATATACCTTTTTTTTCTGCGCTATTATGTTTATCGGCTCCAGTTTCATTTTCAAACCATGGAGTTATGGAGTGTAGAGGCGATCACACAAACCGTTATGAGTGGGCTTGTATTTTCTTTTTTGCCTTATATTACAGTTAAAGAAACGTAAATAGAGGAAAACTTAAATTGTAAATCATTCCAAAAAGCTCGATCCTATATACTCCCATACGCTGATTAAAAAGAAAAAGTGGCTATCTCAAACAGTGAAAGCTTTCTCTGAACTTGTTATAAATCGATCCGTAAAATGGATAACGAGATCGAAAATTCAAGATGACCACTTGTTGGATAACTGGTATTATTGCCCTCTAGGAGCGCCGATTATAATTGTGAAAAACTGGCGTAATTAAGTTGTCTTTTTTCTTTTAATGCTTCATAGTCGATCTCTTTCAATGTATCTTTTATTTAATATACTGACCCGCCTCCTGTAGAAATCTGATTACTGAGTTGTTTATTCTTCATATTAATTTGTTCTCATAGATTACTTGATTGGAACCAAAATATATCAGTCATGAAAGTATCTTTACGTATCAAGGATTGTAATGCAACTTATTAGCTGTACTTTCTTGCTTCCAACATTACAAAAATTGACATTTCCAATGAAAATAAGTAGTATAAATAGAAAGATTTATACAAAAAAGAGACCCTTCCTCATTCCCCTCTATTCAAATTCTTGATCCTACCTATCTTATTTTAAGGAGTGAAAATGCTATGCGCGCACGAACGTTAAAAGCGAGTACAAGGAATGTAATCGGTAGCTATTACAAATGGATCGCAGCTGGTATGATTGTAACTCTCACGGGATGCTCGCTTGCATCCGCCGCTCCTTCACCCTCACTCTCATCCTCAAGTAAAACTAGTGAACCTACCTCCTCCCTGGTTACATTTCAGTTGCAAGAGGCTACGATTGCTCAGATGCAGGACGCGATGAAGTCAGGAGCACTATCGAGTGTCGAGCTCACAGCCATGTACCTTAACCGGGTATATGCCTATGATTCTAGTGGCATTCGGCTGAATTCCATCCCTGTTCTGAATCCTGACGTACTAAAAGAAGCCGCTCAGGCTGATCAGCAAAGGGCTCAGGGGATTAATACCGGGCCTCTGCAAGGCATCCCCTACACGGTTAAAGACAGTTACAAGGTTAAGGGACTCACTGTTGCTTCTGGATCTCCGGCTTTCAAAAACCTGATGGCAAAAGATGATGCCTTTACAGTAGAGAAGATACGCAAATCCGGTGGGGTGCTCATTGGCAAAACCAATATGCCGCCAATGGCAGCTGGTGGAATGCAAAGAGGCGTTTATGGTCGTGCCGAAAGTCCGTACAATCCAGATTATTTGGCTGCAGCCTGGTACTCTGGCTCCTCTAACGGATCTGGCGTGTCAACAGCCGCCAACCTCGCTGCCTTCGGTATGGGGGAAGAAACGGTATCCTCTGGAAGATCACCAGCATCGAACAATGGTTTAATTGCCTACACGCCATCGCGAGGCCTAATCTCCATTCGGGGGAATTGGCCTCTCTTCCCTATACGGGATGTCGTTGTCCCACATACGAGGACTGTCGAGGACATGCTCCGCTTGCTTGACGTGATCGTTGTAGAAGATAAGATTACCAAGGGTGATTTCTGGCGAGAACAGAAAGCCGTTCGGCTCCCTTCTGTCAACAGTGTCCGTCCCAAGTCCTATTTAGAGCTACGAGACATTCAAGCTTTGCAAGGCAAACGCATTGGCGTTCCGAAAATCTATATCGGTAAGGACCATGAAACCTCAACTCCGATCAAATTCAGACCTTCGATACAGGCATTATGGGAAAAAGCTGTAAAGGATTTAACTGCTCTTGGAGCTGAGGTTGTGGAAGTTGACTTCCCCTTGCAGGCCAACAGCGAGAAGGACCGGGCAACAGCGAAAACACCTGAAGAACGTGGTTTAATGCCGGCAAAGTGGGCTGAAAAGGAATTCGGGCTGCTTAATCCCTATGCAGCTGAGGAATTCCTTAAAAGTGTGGACGATCCGAATTTCCCGTCATGGGCTAATATAGACCCTGCAACCGTCTTCCCGAATCCACCCGGTTCGGTAGATGCCAAACGTGGCAGAGATCTTGGCCACTATGACATATTTATTGAAACCATAAAGAAAGGCGTCACCCCTTACGAACAAATTCCTCAGTTTCAAGAAGGACTACGGGGGCTTGAAAATGTACGAAAGATTGATTTTGAAAATTGGATGAAGCAAAACAACCTTGATTTTATTGTATTCCCGGCAAATTCGAATATCGGTAAAGCTGACTCCGATGTGAATGAAACATCCTATGAGGAGGCTTGGGAGAATGGCAACTATTTCTCCAATACGAATTTCCTTCTACGCGAGTACGGAATCCCGAGTGTGTCTGTGAGTATGGGTGCTATGAAAGATACCGGTATGCCCGTCAACCTGACGATGGCAGGTGCCGCATATAGCGATAACGACCTGCTTCGATACGCTTATTCCTATGAGCAAGCAACCAAAAACCGTCCTATTGCAACACGCACGCCAGCGCTTGAGGATGAAACCTTTTCCTATAACCCACAAACTGCTCTCCCACCCTCTAAACGCAAGGAAACAGAAGCTCCTGCACTTAAGTTGAATGCTTCGCTCAAGGGCGATATTCTCGCTTTGAAAGGTTCAGTCACAGATCAAAGTGAAATCGCTCAGCTCAAAGTTTATGTCAATGGCATGCGTGTCGCTATTACAGAAGATAAAGCTAATTGGTCAGCAACACTTCCAACTGCTATATACAAACAGAGTGGTGCCTCCCAAGCCGATACACTGCATATTCTTTTGCTGGCGAAGGATATTTGCGGAAATACCTCTGCTCAAATCAAATCTGTCACATTACCCCAATGACGAAGGACATCATAGAACATAAATTAGCAAACTCCCTAGCTGCTTTCCCAGTATAGGGAGTTTGTCTTCAAATCCCATCATTGTTCAGCCTACAAGCTTTAGTCCAAATCATGAGTATGAAACTTACAAAAATAGCAACCAAAGTCCCTCCCCACTCTAACCATCCACTGGCATGTTTCAGCCCGATAACCCATGCAACTTCAAATAATGCCGCAATTACAACAGATAACCATGTCTTGTTCATTTTGTACTTCCTCCTTTTTGATAACGCTGCAAATGTAATATGGATCAAAGCAGCAATTAAAAAAAGCCTGAGATCATACTGCATACAGCAGTTTTTCTCCCAGACTTTTATCCCTCCGTGACACAGTACAACGACTGTGAGTTTTCTCTCGGACCAGCCGATATGACATCGCGGAACCCTAGAAAACATTTTTAAATTCAATTATAGTATCATTGATTTGGTCATTATGAAATCAATTTGTTCTTCATCCCCCATATAAAAAGAGTGTGCACCCGTTTGAACAAACCCCATTTTCTTATAAAAAGCAATGGCATTTTCATTTTTTTCCCATACCCCGAGCCAGACCTTCTTTTTATTATGTCCCAGTGCAATTTCCATAGCTTTATTTAACAGATATTTACCAAGCCCATGTTTTTGAAATTTGTTTTTGATATAAATCCTCTCAACTTCGAGTGACTCATCACCCATTTTTTCGGATTGGGCATCATTTATATTTACTTTTAAAAATCCAGCAAGTTCTTCATTAAAATAAACGAAAAAGAATTCTGAAGAGACATTGGACAATTCCTTCTCTAACTGTTTCGAGTTAAATGCTCTTTCCAGATAGGCTTGCATATTTTCAGGTGAATTTTGTTCTTTAAAAGTATCGTTGAATGTTTCAATGCTTATTTCTTGGAGTGTTTGTAAATCTGCACGGCTGCATTTGATAATTTTCGCATTCATTATAAATTTATGCTCCTTCATATAAATCAATTAGTAATTTCTTTTGTTCCCTTTTTTCACAAATTCCCATTCATCGCTTATATTTTTTCTTACTCTTTGAAGTAGATTAAAAATGGTGTTTACTTCACTTTCCGAAAATCCCGTTAAGGCAACATTATCCGAATAATCATGTTCTCTTTTTATGAAAGGATAGACATTGTTCCCCTTTTCTGTTGGAAAGAGTTTATTAATTTTTTTGTTATGCTGATCCTCTTTCTTTTCAATAAACCCATTCATTACAAGTTTTTGGATAGCGCGAGATGCGGTTGTTCGATCTACTTTTATCATCTCAGCTAACTTTTCTTGAATGATTCCTGGGTTTTCACATATTCGTACAAGGTATAAATACTGTCCTTTTGTAAGGTCATATTCTTTAAATTCAATATTACTTATCGAATCTAATGCTCTGGCTATCATCCCAATTTCACGAAGTACTTCCTTCATAATGAACTCCTTTGCCCCTATTTTGTTGCAAATGCAATAAACATGGTATATATTTAATCTACCCTAACTTTGTTGCATTTGCAATATAAAATTATATTAAAGAGGTCGAGTAAAGTGAAATATGTTTTTTTTGTAATAGGTATTTTTATATTATCCCTTGGTATTTCTTTCACTATACAATCAGACCTTGGGACATCACCTTTTGATGCGCTTTTGGTAGGACTATCCACAAATGTGGGGCTTACTGTAGGAAGTTGGGAAATCATAATGGCTTTGATTTTGATCTGTTGTAATTCACTTTTAAATAGACAAAGACCAGAAGTTTTGGGGTTGTTAACAGCATTTATAACGGGGATTGGTATTGATATGTGGCTTTTTTTATTGCAGGATGTGTTAACGCCTGAACTATGGTACAGCAAAGTTGTTTGTTTTGGAATTGGTTTAATTGTTGTTGGATTAGGAACTGCAACATATTTACAGACAAACTTTGCGCCCATTCCAGTTGACCGATTAACAATAATCGTACAGGAATTAACTAGAACAAATCTATTTTTTTCAAGAACATTCATTTACCTCATATTCTTGGTCATAGCGTTAATTTTAAATGGACCCATTGGCATCGGAACTTTGTTAACTGTTGGTCTAGGGGGGCTAATACTCAATTATTTCATGCCCCTCACTGGAAAAGTATTAGATCGCATCTTAACACACTCTGGTACATCACCAAATCATGATAAAGACAAAAAGCATTCAATATAGAATGCTTTTTGTCTTTCTAATTCAACTAACCTGATCTGAAGACGTAATATCATTACATTAATTTCGACACAGAATCTTTATTTTCAATTTTAAGTTTCTCTAGAAGAATTGGTACAGTTATTTGTCTCTTAATTGGTACTTTAATTGTGTCTTATTCATTTTTATAATGTGTTTGTATTTTGAAGGTCAATTCATAAAGGAGTGTAACTTTATGTTCCACGGATTATCTGCTTTTCCACTCACACCGGTTAATGAGACAGGCATTGACGAAAAAGCATTTGTGACGCTGATTCAACGATTAGTTGCAGCTGGTGTAGACTCAATTGGTACATTAGGATCAACTGGAAATTATGCATATCTTAATCGAGAAGAACGTTTACGTGTTCTTCAACTTGCTGTCCACTCAGCCGAGGGGATTCCCGTGATGACAAGTATAAGTGCGATTCGTACCTTAGAAGTACTTCGATTAGCGGAAGATGCACAAAGAGCAGGAGCAAGTGCAGTGCTGCTAGCCCCCATCTCCTATCAAGCACTAACGAATGAAGAAGTATTTTCACTTTATGAACAGGTAACCAGTTCACTCTCCATTCCACTTTGTGTCTATGATAATCCGGGTACCTCCCATTTTCATTTCAGTGATGAATTGCACGGCCGAATTGCTGAGTTACCTAATGTTGGTTCGATTAAGATTCCCGGAGTACCTACTGATCCCGAAGCAGCCAAGACACGCATCAAAAAACTACGAGGGTCGATTCCTCCCCACGTAACTATAGGAGTAAGTGGAGATTCATTTGCAGTCACCGGCTTGAATGCAGGTTGTGAAGCATGGTTCTCAGTTCTTGGCGGATTGTTCCCAAAAGCGTGTCTAAATATGACCCGATTGGCCCAGGACGGTTTTGCTGACGAAGCAGAACGACTCTCGGCACTACTTGAACCTATTTGGACGTTATTTCATCAATATGGTAGCCTTCGTGTTGTTTCAGCAGCAGCAGAAATAAGTGGCTTGATCTCAAGTCCCAGTCTTCCTTTACCCTTACAACCATTGAATCCATCAGCTAGAGAACACTTGAAACTCATATTAAACAATCTTCAGGAATGAATTGTTTCTTTTATTATCGAAAAAAGAGCGGAATCTCAACATGTATCTAAATTCCGCTCTTTCAGCATGGAGGCGCTACTTTAACTTAGGGCTGTTTTCTTATCGAATCCGTCCAGAGTGCATCCACAGGCGGTAATTCGTTCCCTTGTGTCATATATATCCGGTCGACTCTGAGTTGCGACTTTCGAGCTAAGATCGAAAACAGATGATCACCACGGGTCAATTCCAAATCCGACAGTAAACACCAATAGTACACTTGAGCTGTGTTATACGTATGCAGTGTGCCCTGGCCCAGTTGTTCGGATAAAGGTCTCACTACGCCGTCCAGCGATAAGTAGCATGAATCGGATTGGCCGTTATGATGTCGAACCAAAATCCAAATATGGTAATTACCTGAATTCGTGATGTTTATTTTGTAATGCATCCCTGGAGCAATCTCCGGGTTCTCCCACTGCCTTCCAGGCTCAGAGACATGCATGGCGAAACCTGTTCTTCCATTGGTTTCGGCCTGTACGTGGCTCCAATCAATAGCATTACCGTCTTTACTGGACGTGAGATACGCATTTTTAGAGTTTTCCAATGCATATTCGGCTTCGATCGCAACGATGCTGTTTGATTCGATAAACATACCCGCACCAAATTTTTTTATAATATCCTTTGTACCGTCAGCATCACAGATGTCCACATAGCGTTTGTCCCCCAACATGGTCTGCGGAACATCAAAACATTTCAAGAAGATCTCATCGATGGTAGCGTAAAAATCTCTTGTGGCATAAAGAACGACGGGGAGAGGTACTTCATGCTCTCCAGTTTCGTAAAATTGATTACATAATTGTTCGATTTCATTCCAATTCACAGTAGGACTTTCCAGACCGTGATCGGTAACCAACCTATGATAATGCTGACTGGCAATCGGTCCTAAATTGCACGTTTTTTGCTCATTCGTATATATCACTAACTTGTTAATCGTGACATAAGGATCTACCATATAAATTCTTAAGGCATGTATACCGGAAGCTAGGTAGGGCAGCTCCACTCTTATCTTCTCACCGTTATTAAAAACGGATTCCTGCCAGGTGCCCAGCCACTCGTCACGAGTCTCTGATTCTACCAGAATAGGTGCTATATCATCGACTCCGATACCGAAACGAATGTTGCCTGTCGAATTTAAAGTAAGAAAACGGTGAATCTCTAAGGTAAACTGCCCAGCCTCTTTCAAAAAAATATCGTATCCTAAATATGGATGATTCTTAAGCTCTCCTCCAAGGGGTCGTAGTTCACCGTTCCAGGCCATCATCGCGGCTCCTTCATATCTTCCCATCCCCGGTATGACTACCCAACCAGACTTATCTGTCGAATCTGCACCGGGAACATTATGGTCGTAGGAGGCTGCTGGGATAGACACATACCCGTCTGCCTCTATATGTCCGTAAAACGTTTCAGGAACATTTACACCTTCCTCAACTTGCACCTTTATTGGAACAGAAGTCATATCTTTATGGTTTCGGACGGTCAGTTGTCCAGTCTTTCCAGCATGCTGATGCGGATCAATGATCGAGACAAGAATTCTTTTCTCCGTTTGGATCAATCCTTCACTTTCGGAAAGAATGATCCAATCTTCGCCTTCCATTACCTCAATCGTGAATGGAATAGTCCCGTTCCCCTGGTTTCCAATCTCAAACCATTTTTGTTTTTGACCATGGATGGAAAAGCGCAGTGTGGTTTCTTCATTCCAAAGGTCGATTCTCATGCCACCCTGAGCAATTTTCAATGCGGGCTTTCGCGCAGGATACAAGGCGGTAGGCGGTGGTGGAAAGCTTTCCGGTGTGAGGATTCCATTCCACTTGCCTTCACTCATTTTTGCATTATAGAAATGAAGCATTCTTCGCTTGTAGTCCGCCATTTTTATCGAAAGCTCCACATATCGGTCAGCAGCCTGCATGTTTCCGCGCTCGTAAGAAAGCGTGCTTCTGTCGGCAAAATAAAACTCATGGTTGGTATAATATGACGCGTGAATTTTCATGAGAAACATCTGGAAAAATGCAGCCCGCTCCTGGACCGGAAGGCTGTACATTATGGCATTGCCTCGACGAAAAATATCCTCCAGCCGCATTAATCTACGCCCTGCTTCATCACCTAATACAGTTTGTGAAAACACATTGGATTGCATATGTTCGATCTTTCGTACGTTAGTGACCTGTGCAAATGTCTCATATAATTCCGCAACTTCAGGTCCGTGGTTGCCGGAAAAATTGGCGTTTATCCAAGATTCAACGAATTGGGATGCATTCTTGGTCATTCCTTCCTCTTTGCCGGCTTCCCAGCCAGATCGCAAAAAGAATTCCATATCCTGTTCAAGGGGCTTCAACCCGCCAACATTCAGAATCCACAATTTTCGAATTCCCGATTCATACGATTTTTTCAATTCATTTTCTGTATGGGCCAATGGAATTGAATTGATAAAGAGATAGCTCATCCCCGTTCCTGGAGCTGCCCAGTAAGAATTGTGATAATACAAACCGTTGCCTCCACTGCGTTGACGTTCCTTCTCATTCGGGTATCGGCGCATATGCCCAAAGTTATCGTTTGCCCAAATAAGAGTCACACATTCAGGTATATCAAGACCTCGGTCATATAGCTCTAGTACTTCTTTGTACGGGATAAATGTCTGTAATGAAGCATTTTCTTTTGATTCGCCGATCACGTCCTTGAGAATTTGCTTTTGATCTTGTATGACCTTTCCTAGCAGAGAACACTTGGCTTCTGCCCGTTCTTCCCTAGTCATGGAATTGTCCTCTTCAATGGCCTGCGTATGAAATCCCGAATCATGGATTCCACGCATGCCAACCGTATAACACACTTCGTAATTTTTATTCTTCTCGACACTTTCCCGCCAATACTCCTGTAGAATCTCGCGATTTCGGCCTTCGATGGAATAATCGTATGAGGCGTCGTCATAACCCTTGGCTGCAAGCCATGGCTCCCATTCATTCTGGTTGCTGCGAAGCAACATATCGCAATGCGACGTGCCTACAACAATCCCCATTTTTTCAGCGAGTGCTCCATTTTCGGGATTCTCATTAAAATAATTCACATGCATGGCAGGCCAGATGAAATTGGCCTTCAGTCGAAGTAAAAGTTCGAAAATGGATTGATACGCGGCAGGCCCGATGGTGCCATCTTGCGTATGAATCTTGGCCCAGTCATCAAGCTCTTCCTCATCATTCAGGAAAATTCCCCGGTACTGAACCGCTGGCCAATCTGCTTTGGAGTAGTCCAAAGGCAGACAAAGTACATCGTAGGTTTTCACCGGTACATCCGCCCAGTAATACCACGGAGACACACCCATTGCCTCGCACAAGTCATAGATTCCGAAGATGGTACCGCGCCTGTCGGTTCCTATGATATATAAGACACCGTCAATGACTTCCTGAAGAAACGCTTCCCACCGATATGAGCCATCCTCCAGCGCTAGTTTTTTCAGCGATACCCCTTTTTCTTGCAGATAAGCGAGTAACGGCTCATTGTCTGTAATCGTGCCGATCACGATGCTGCTTTGATCCATTTCTTTTGCTCGCAATAGCTTACAACCGCAAACCCAATCAATATCTCGCATAAGATTGCAAAAGGCAAGATGCACCGCGCTGTTTTCCGTTTCGGAAACAAAAACAGGCACCGTGTGATTTCTTTTCAACAGTTCAAATTCATTCTGGGTTCCTTGGTGTGATTTCAAGTGTCTAACCTCCTCATGTGGTCCATTCGGAAGAAAATCTGGTAGCTAAACTATACCTGAATACCAAGCAATAATCTTTTAATATGTTGCCGAATTATCGATTTGTTATATTATATTGCTATAGGATGGAGGTTGAGCGATGATTGCTGATGTAAGTCATATGCATCCCCTATTTTCAATCGAGTATGTCGTCCATGATGCAGACCACAACATGACCAATTTTCATTATCACGATGCATATGAACTTTATTTTCTAGAAAAAGGATACCATCAGATTTTGATCCAGGACTCCATCTATGACATTGAGCTGCATGATGTTGCACTGTTCAAACCAAATTTGTTCCATAGAAGCTACCAAAATCAAGGCTGTGCCAGAACATGTGTCTATTTCACGGAGCGTTTCTTGCGATTATATTTTACGGAGCGGGCGATAAAATCTTTATTAGGCTGCTTTAACACAAAAATCATCATCTCTTTGAACCAAGAAGTGTTTGCGAAAGTGAAAAGGCTATTGAAATCCCTGGAGAAAGAAAACGTCTTGGGTGAGAGTGATCGTATTTTTATACTTTTAGCTGAACTGTTATCACTATTAAATAATAATAAGGATTCCCAAACCGTGGAGCAGCAGTCTTCCAAGTACGCTAACTTTGGACCTATTCTGTCGTATATCAACCAAAACTATAACAAAATCACCAAAATCGAAGAAATCGCAAAGTCGTTTTACATGTCCAAATATTATTTGTGTCATCGTTTTAAAGAAGTCACGGGACTTACGGTTATTCAATATTTAAATAACATTAAGATTCAACATGCTTGCAACTTGCTGATCAATACAAAGTTAACGATACTCGAGATTGGTAACGAATGTGGCTTCAACTCGTCCATGTATTTTTGTAAGATCTTTAAACAAACGATATTCATGACACCTAGCGAATTTAGAAAGAAAGCTAGATAAGATCATCTGTTATCGTTTTAGACTAAAATTCATGACAGCTTGTGGGACGCGAATAAGCGTAATACGGGCTTATCTTCCAACGAAAAGAGGAATGTAAATTGACTAGTCTTCCCCTGCATCCGGCTTTGTCCGGAAAAACAGTTGTGGTAACCGGCGGTTCCGGCGTGTTGTGCAGCTCCATGGCCAAGGAGCTTGCCCGCCAGGGTGCCAAGGTCGCCATTTTGAACCGTACTGCTGATAAGGGCGAATTGATTGCAAAGGAAATTTGTGAAAGCGGCGGAGAATCCATCGCGGTTGCCTGCGATGTGACCGATGTCGAAAGCGTGAAGCAGGCTGAGGAGACGGTCCGCCGCCTGCTCGGTCCGTGCGATATTCTAATCAATGGAGCAGGCGGCAACCACCCCAGTGCGAATACGAGTCTGGAGACGTTTCATCCTGAAGATCTGAACCAGCCTGGAATCACTACCTTTTTCGATCTCAGTGTGCCTGGCTTCCGCAATGTACTTGATTTAAATTTTATCGGGACTTTAATCCCAACACAGATTTTTTCCAAAAGCATGATCGGGCGACCCGGCGCTGTGGTCCTTAACATATCCTCCATGAGCGCTCCCAGCCCGATGACCAAGGTTCCCGCCTACAGCGCTGCCAAAGCCGCCATCAACAACTTCACCCAGTGGCTGGCCGTACATCTAGCCGAATCCGGCATTCGGGTGAATGCCATTGCCCCCGGATTTTTCCTGACAGAGCAGAACCGACAATTGCTCACCAACGAGGACGGCTCGCTTACCGAGCGCTCGGCCAAGATTATTGCCCACACCCCAATGCGCCGTTTCGGTGAACCTGAAGACCTCCTCGGAACGCTACTTTGGCTGGTCGATGAAACCGCTTCCGGTTTTGTGACAGGTGCAGTCATTCCTATCGATGGTGGTTTCATGGCCTATTCGGGGGTATAGAATCTTCATTTTCCAGCCCTTGCCCTTCTATTTTACAATTGCGAAGCGGCAAGGGGCTTAGTGTGTCAACAACGCCCTATCTTGTATACAAGATCTCGAATTCCTATGAAAATCCTTCAATTCCAACCACCACTTGACGGCAAACAACTAAACTCATAAGCAAAAAATGAATAACACACACCAGCATTATTTCTTGATATAGTCAGCGAACTGCCGGAGAAATTCGAGAGAATGTATATCCTTTCTGAGATGATGGTGAACCAGATCATCCATTTTGCTCGTTTCCTGATTCAACATATATTCAAGCATGGTTTGGTGCTCATGCCAGATTTCCATCAGCTTCCCTGCTTGCAGCATATGCAGCTTGCGATATCTGATATAATGAACATTTGATTGCTGAATTAGCTGCCAAAGAAATTCTCGGCCTACCAATTGGAACATAGTTTGGTGGAACTGATCGTCCAAAATGAGAAATTGATCCGTAGCATGATCTTCATCAATGACAGCCCTCTGTCTGTCCAGAATTTCGCTCAGCTTCTGTATATCGCTTAATGCAAATTGCGTAGAAAGCTCCTTCATAATCTCTTTTTCCACTGCGCTTCTCAGGTAGCTCATTTGTTCTACGGACTCCAGATCGATATAAGAGACAACGTTCCCCTTTTTGGGATAAATATCAATATAAGATTCTAGTGCAAGCTGCTTCAATACATCGCGCAGCGGAGTTCTGGACAACTGGAAGCGTTCTGACAAGGTCGTCTCGCTGAGCAGAGTACCAGGCTTTAAGATCATCGACAAAATATCATTTTTCAAAAGCTGCTTGATTTCTTCCTTTGTAAACATATCATTCCTGCCTTCACATTATAAATCTAGACTTATTATAAAACATTTTGATGTGTTGAACCCCTCTAAAATTGTCATTGACAAGGGCAAACTTTGTACTCTATGATCAAACCGATCTTGTATACAAGATTGCCAATAAAATCAGGGAGGGTATCTTTATGAACATGACCTGGAGATGGTATGGAGAAGGCAACGACAATATTACACTGGATCATATCCGGCAAATTCCGGGAGTTATGGGCATTGTCTGGTCTTTACATGATAAGGTAGCCGGTGAAGTATGGGAAATGGAGCGAATTCAGGAGGTAGCTGATCAGATTACGAGCAAGGGCTTTAGTACGGCGGTCGTAGAAAGTGTAAATGTCCACGATGATATCAAAATCGGCCTCCCATCCCGCGATCAATACATTGACATTTATATTGACACCATTCGCAAATTAGCCAAGGTGGGAGTCAAGGTGATTTGCTATAACTTTATGCCTATCTTTGACTGGACCAGAACAGAGTTGTATAAAGAACTACCTGATGGATCTAACGCTCTGTTTTATGAAAAGGCTGCCATTACCGATAATCCCCGCCAAATGGTGGATCGGATTCTCAAGGGAGCAGGGAAGTTCACGATGCCAGGCTGGGAACCGGAGCGGTTGGCGAGACTAGATGAATTGTTTGCTGCTTATGCGGAAGTCACTGAAGACAAGCTGTTTGACAATCTAAAGTATTTTCTTGAGCGCATTATCCCCGTCTGCGAGGAGGTTGACATCAAGATGGCCATTCATCCTGATGATCCGGCATGGCCCATCTTCGGGTTACCGAGAATTGTTCGGAGTCGTGAGACCATCCGGCGTATCCTGGATGCAGTGAACAGTCCATATAATGGTCTAACCTTCTGCACAGGCTCACTGGGGACTAATCTTGAGAATGATTTGCCAGCTATGATTCGGGAGTTCCATGATCGTATTCATTTTGCGCATATTCGTAATGTTAAGGTGTTCGAAAATGGCGACTTTATTGAAGTGTCACACCGTGGAAAGGACGGAAGCGTCGATGTACCGGAAGTAGTTAGAGCTTATTACGAGAACGGCTATCAGGGATATGTGCGCCCAGACCATGGCAGACATCTATGGGGAGAAGAAAAGAATTGTCGGCCAGGCTACGGTTTGTATGACCGTGCACTGGGAGTTATGTACTTGCTGGGTGTCTGGGATAGTCTGGCTCAAAACAACAAGGGAGTGAATTAGATGCTCCAGCTTAACCGGAAAAGCCTTTTAGACAGGACGGCCTGGGAAGCAGCAGGTATTGAACTGCCAAAATATGATTTGGAGCTTGTAGCCCATAATACCCGAGTTAGACCGCAATGGGTGCATTTCGGCGCAGGCAATATTTTTCGGGGGTTCGTAGCCAATGCACAGCAACAGCTGCTGAATAGTTTGAAAGCGGATACAGGTATAATTGCGGCCGAAGCCTTTGATTTTGAAATGATCGACAAAGCCTATAAGCCTTACGACAATCTAACCCTACTGGTGTCGATGAGTGCAGACGGAAGATTTTGCAAGAGTGTGGTCGCAAGCATCGTTGAAGGTCTCGCAGCAGAGCAGAATCGTCCAGACGATTACCTCCGTCTGATTGAAATATTTGAAAATCCGACTCTGCAAATGGCCAGCTTCACTGTCACGGAAAAAGGATACGTCCTCACCGGGCCCGACGGTAAGTATCTGGCTGTTGTAGAGAGGGATTTAGCGAATGGTCCTGAACAGCCGGTGCATGTGATGAGCATAGCTACTTCGCTTGTCTATCAGCGTTATCTGAAGGGGCAGCTTCCAATGACCTTTGTAAGCATGGATAATTGCTCCCATAACGGCGATCTGTTAATGGATAGTATGATTACTATCGCCAAGGAGTGGAATCACAGAGGTCTAGTTGAGAAAGGGTTTGTAGACTATCTGCAGAATGAGGAGAAAATAACCTTCCCGCTGACTATGATTGATAAAATCACCCCCCGCCCTTCCTTACAGGTACAGTCTGCTCTTCGGGAGCTGGGGTTGGTCGACATGGAGATGATCGTTACCACCAGGCATACGTATACGGCCCCCTTTGTCAATGCTGAGGTTAGCGAGTATTTGGTCATTGAAGACAAGTTTACAAACGGGAGACCTGCCCTAGAGGAAGCTGGCATCATCTTCACGGATCGGGATACGGTGGACAAAGTGGAGAAGATGAAAGTGACTACCTGTCTCAATCCGCTACATACAGCGCTGGCCCTCTCCGGGTGTCTACTAGGGTATCAACTCATTGCAGATGAAATGAAGGATCACACCTTGCGTCGTCTGGTGGAAACCATCGGCTACAAGGAAGGCTTGCCTGTTGTGGTTGATCCCGGAATTATCCAACCGAAAGCATTCATTGACGAGGTATTGCAGGAACGCTTCGCCAATCCCTATATTCCGGATGCACCACAGCGGATTGCAACAGATACATCTCAAAAGATGAGCATCCGTTTTGGGGAAACCATAAAGTCTTATGTTAGCACAGCAGGTCTTGATCCTGCCAACTTGACTGCTATTCCCTTGACCATTGCGATTTGGTGTCGCTATTTGCTGGGACTGGATGATCAAGGAGCTCCCTTCACACTCAGTCCGGACCCGTTACTGGATACATTACAGGGATATTTACAGAATACGAAGCTAGGCGATCAGACCTCCGAAATTCGCTACCTCCTTGAGGATGAAAAACTGTTCGGCGTCCGATTATATGAGATTGGTCTGGGCGACAAGATTGAAGCCATGTTTCATGAAATGCTGGCAAGTCCCGGAGCAGTCCGAAGTACGATAGAGAAGTATGTGAATTAGAACTTATATTAAAGCAATCCCCCTGCTACGAAACTTTGGTCAGGGGGATTTGTAATTCTCATAACGACCGCAACTTTTCCTCCCAAACGCATGAAAGATCCCTCCAATGTTTTTAATCAACCGTTCATTTGAAGGATGGACCAACTTCTAAATCAAAGTCAATTGTACGAAAGTATATAGTGCCTTCAAGATAAAACTGATGTGTATCACGTTGATAAGGAGCATGACGCATATTATTAAGAGTCTATCGATTTATTTTTACAATTTCTGTGGAATTGTATATATACTTTTCCAGAGTAATGGTATATTCTAGTAAAAACAATGCTCATATAAAAAAATATGACCTTATGGAGGGACAGGCCTTGAAGAGACTTTTCGCTTTAAGTTGTGCTTTCTATCTGTTAATCGGTGTCACCAGCGTTGTGCTGGGGGCATTACTGCCGACTTTGCTGCCTCACTATGGACGGGGGTACAGCGATGGTGGATTGCTGCTGTTCTTGCAGTTTTTCGGCTTTCTTGTCGGCGTTCTGCTCACTCCCTTCATGGCTCTACATATGGGCCGCAAGTCCATGCTTGCTATTGCCTTGGGGAGTATTGTCATCGCATGTACTATCTTGGGTGTACTGCCCTCATGGAATTGGGTCATCGTAATGGCAATCTGCATTGGCTTCGGCTCAGGCATTATTGAATCATCCATCGGAGCGTTTACAATTGAGTTTACGGAGGAGCAAAAAGCCGTGGCCATGTCCAAGCTGGATGTCTATTTTGCACTTGGTGCACTGCTTATGCCTGCCATCGTTAGCCTATATATCTGGTTTGGAATATGGAATCTAACTTTTTACACCATCTCCTTTCTTACTTTTATCCTGTTGCTATTTTGGCTTACCATGCCTGTTTCCGCCTCCACTCACCTCACACAAGCAGACATCCGCACTACTGAGCGTTCAGTTGAACAAGCTCGTTACTCAGGACAGCACCGTGTATTGCTAGGAATCTTCATTATTTTCTTCTTTGTTTATATGGGTCTTGAACTGGGGCTCATGAACTTCCTACCTTCTATTCTGACAGAGACGCTACATCTTCAAGGATCCGTAGCCTCGCTGGGTGTCAGCGTGCTTTGGATTGCAATGATCATTGGTCGTATGTTCTCAGGAAGGATTGCAGAGTCAGCAGGATATATTCCTTACCTGCTGTGGAGTGCAATCGGTACTTTCTGTTTCCTAGTTGCCATGGTGTTTATATCCAGCCAATGGGCTACATACCTTATAATTTTCGGTGCAGGTCTATTCATGTCTGGACTCTTCTGTATCGCGCTTGTCTATGCCAACGTGCTGATTCCAGGAATGACCGAGCGGACGACCAGCATTCTGATTGCGTCGGGCGGAATTGGCGGCTCGGTGCTTCAATATGTAATTGGCTGGAGCATGAGCGAATGGCCAGTGGCGGCTAGCCTCTGGATTTTAGGAGGGTTTACTCTGATTTTGCTGCTGGCACTTATTCTCACGTATCTGTGGAACAATCGGGGTAGCCGAGTAGTTGATTCACTTGCCCATCAGAGCAAGGAAGGATGACATCGCTTAGTTCTTAGGGGAGGTGAGGCCTATCGCATTTTTGCTTTTCGGGCTGATTCTGTTACTGCGGTTATCTCTCATATCTGTGAAATCGCAGAAGCACCAGATTGTGCTCCCTTGCCCATGAGGGCAAGGAAGATAAACTTCTTATTTTGGGGAGGTGAGTTCAGCCGCGTGATGCTCTAATAGGGTGGTACACTTTTATAAGATGACTTAATAAGAATGTATATTCTGATATGGAGGGTAAATATCGTGCATACGTTAACCAAAGAACGTTTCAGATATGGTAAAGGCATTACTCTGATTGACGATTCGGGCAAGGAGTATTTGGATGGCGTATCCGGCACCTTCAACTTGTCGCTCGGTTATAACCACCCTCATGTCGTAAGCAAAGTACAGGAGCAAGTCGGCAATCTTGCACACATGTCTTCTACTTTTACAGAGCCTTATGTCGAAGAAGTCCTAGATCATCTAATCCAGTATGCCCCGAACGGCATAGACGCCGGATGGATGAGAGATATTACCGGCTCCACAGCGAACGAATGTGCTGTGAAGCTGGCCCAAAAATACACCGGAGCAACCGATATCATCAGTCTGCATCTATCACATCATGGACAAACCCAGTTTGCAACAGGCATTTCCGGTAATGCCTTTCGTCGCAAGAATTTCCCTAACTCAGTTGCAGCAAATTCTCTGCATGTGCCTGCCCCCTACTGTTATCGCTGTCCTTTTAATTCTTCACCAGACAAGTGTGGTCATCATTGTATTGACGCTATATCGGACGCCATTGAGTATGGAAGCTCAGGGTCTGTGGCCTGCATGATTATTGAACCCATTCTGGGCAACGGAGGTAATATCATCCCGCCTGCAGGATATTTCAAGCGCCTCCGTCAGCTATGCGACGAGCATAGGATGATTCTGATTGCAGACGAAGTGCAGACCGGAATCGGGCGGACAGGTTACATGTTCGCAAGTGAACTGTTTGACATCCAACCGGATATTATTACTCTCGCTAAGGGTCTGGGTGGTATTGGAGTCCCGGTTGCGGCGGTATTGATGCAGTCTCGTCTCGATGTCCTGGAGAAGCACGAACATTCCTTTACTTCGGGCAGCAATCTGATCTCGGTCACGGCAGCCAAATCCACATTGGAGGTTGTAACCGAGCCCGGTTTTCTGGAAGCCGTCCGGTCCAAAGGAAGCCTGCTCGGATCCCTACTGACGGAGATGGCCGACAAGTATGATTGCATTGGTGAGGCTCGTGGCGTCGGACTGATGTGGGGACTGGAAATTGTAGACGAGGACGATGCCCCGGATGCAGTGAAAAGCAACGGGATTATCGATCGCGCATTTGAGGAACAACAATTAATTCTGAGAGGTTCCCGTTACGGTTATGGGAATGTGGTCAAAGTCAGACCTTCCCTCACGGCTACCGAAGATGAGATTGCCGAAATTGTTAAACGGCTTGACGCCGTTCTTGCTACCCTTCACTAACGATCTGCCCAATAAGCAAAAGGAGGAATTATACATGCTCGCACTTGTATATAAATCAGCTTGGGATGTCGCACTTGAGGAAAGACCTATCCCGGAGATAAAAAAAGATAACGATGTACTCGTCCGGATTCGGGCGACTGGCGTATGCGGTACGGATCTAGGTATCATCAGTGGCAAATATCATGCCGTGCCTTCTACGATTTTGGGGCACGAATCAGCGGGGGATGTGATCGCTGTAGGACCAGCCGTCAGTTCACTGCAGCCTGGAGACCGAGTGGTGATTGATCCAACTTACTACTGCGGCCAATGCGAAATGTGCCGGACAGGAAGACAAAATCATTGCACACACAAATCCGTAACAGAGACCGGAGTCAGCGCAGACGGTACGTTCACCGATTATTATGTGACTGAGGACCGTTTTTTGTACAAGTTGAAGGACCATATCAGCTACGAAGAAGCGACGCTGACCGAACCGCTGAGCTGTATGCTGACCGGGATCAACCAGATTAACCTGCTGCCGAACTTCACCACTGTTATTATAGGCGCAGGTCCAATCGGGATTCTGTACAGCTATGCTCTTGCTTCGAAAGGAGTAACTGGTTGCCTCGTTGACATCTCGGAGGAGCGGCTCGCCATAGCGGATTCCATTGCCCCCGAACGGTGGTCCGCGCATGCCACGCTGGAAGCGGCCATTCATAAGCTGGCTCCGGAAAAAAATCAGGTGGACATGATTGTGGATACCACAGGAGTGGTCGGCACTGAGGTACTAAGCCAGCTTGCGAGCGGCGGGTATTTGATGCTGGTGGGGCTGAGAGATGGGATAAGTTCGTTTAATCCGAAAGAGGTAGTTGACCGTAGCCTTAAAATCATCGGCTCGATTGATTCTCTGGGCACGTTCTCCACGGCACATTACCTGATTGAGCAGCAAATCATTCCTGCCAAAAAAATCATAACCCACTCGTATCCGCTTGATGACTTCCATGAAGCCTTTAAGACACTTGGATGCAATATCAGTGAGCGGACACTTCAGCCTTCATCCCAGGCAATCAAGATTGTGCTACAATCGAATGGCTCCGGCAACTAAATTAGCCACTTACAAGGGGGAGAATGGACATGACGAGCATCCATCATGTTACACCGACGAATCATGAATGCACAGGAGATCTATCAGCGTCCGTTCCGGTCAAAGCGGTCATTTTCGACATGGATGGGGTGTTGGTAGACAGCGAACCGATTTATTTTGAGGTTGAACGCAGCTCCTTTGCCCATTTCGGTGCACCCATGACGGAAGAAGAGCATCACACCTATGTTGGAGTGACACTCGAATCCATGTGGCGTCAAGTGCTGGACAGGCATCAACTTACTAATACATTGGAAGAGGCACTTGCCTATCACCGAAAAAATGTGATGCAGACCATAACAGCATATGAGGGCCTGATGGCGATCGACGGACTGGAACGGTGGCTGGACTGGCTACGGGAAAAAGGAATTCCGATTGCAGTAGCCTCTTCCTCTCCGCGGTCGCTGATTGATCTCATTATGGAAAAAACGGGACTTGGCCGTTACTTTGATATTCGAATCACTGGAGAAGAGGTATCCCAGGGTAAACCGGCACCAGACATCTTCCTATATGCCGCCGAACTACTTGGCATAGCCCCGGACCATTGTATTGTTATTGAGGATTCACGAAATGGTGTTCATGCAGCCAAGAGTGCTGGTATGCGCTGCATTGGTTTACACAACCCAGGCTCGGGCCAGCAGGATTTATCCAAGGCAGATCACCGTATTTCCAGCTATGATGACCTGTGGGCGCTTAAAGAGAGCTTGCCATTCGGGGAATAGTTATCTGCCAAGAGAAGGACCGTAAGATGCTGGTAGGCATAACTCCTCTATAAATATATTAAACCGCTGATCTTTAAAATGGATGAGAAGAGATATAAATATGCCCCATAGAATACACAGTAGAGTATGTCATTTAGACTACCCTGTGTGTACTCTATGGGGCGTGCTTTACATCAAATATTTTTCAACCTCATGTCTGTTGCGTAAAAAACTGAACTTAGGAAAGACAAAATCGGAGTTTTTAGAGTATGTATTTTATTGTATCAAGTAGTAGTTTTCCGCTTTGGTCTTCCTTATCAGTCCCGGATTTCACACCAAAATACACATCTTCCCTTTTGGGTCCATTACAATATATTTTATTATGAGACACCTACTCTTAATCATTATTTTATGTGCATATAAGCTAGTTTATCGTATCTCATATTGCTGTGCTCAGCTGTGCATTCGTTCTTCAATGATGTTCTACAGGAGGATCACTATGAAGGTCTTGGTCCCGCTCTGTAAAGTGCCAGCGAGTAAAGGTAACCTCAAAGCCCTCACGGGTTGGCGAACAGGTATATGGACCTGCCTGATTTCCAGTGGTGTAGGGAAAACGCGCCACACGAATCGTTCGCCATCCATGATTCTCCGTCCGTGCGCGAATGACCACAGCATCCTTGATGATGGAAGCGCGGAGGGTGACTTCTTCACCAACCCACTCCGGCACAGCCGCAAGCGACCAGTCAGAATACCCAGCGGTTACGACTGTGGAAAGCTGAGGAATGCCATCATTGATTTCTATCCCCGCTTTAATCCATTGCTCGGGGCCATGGTATAACAAAATACCTGCCTGATCATAAAGCTCCGTAAAGGATGCGAGTTGAAACGATACTTCTACCGCCGTGTTGTTATTCCAATCCGATAATAAAGCGGACCCATCTTCAAATTCAAAACCATATAATGTCTTTTTCCAAAAATCTCTTCCCTTTTCAGGCGCAACCTTAAGGAAATCTCCTTCTTTCCGGGCATATAGAGGTGAATTGATCCAATTCCCTTCCTCCCATTCCATTCTCTTTTTAGTCATCTTTTTGTCCTCCTTTATTCAAATAAATTTGTCGTTCTAATCAAACATCAGATACCAATAGATCGCGATCTCGTCACTTTCTTTATCTAGGCCTCTGTAGACGTAGGAGTCGAATCCACCGATCACAAAACCGCAACTTTCATAGAATTTACAAGCGCGAACATTATTACTTTGTGTCTCCAGCATGATTCCTGGCATTCCGCCATCCTTCCCCCAGCGTTTAGCCTGTTCGATTAGTTCCTTACCGATACCGAAGCTTCTATATAGCTTGTCGACTTTGATATCTTCCACATATGCATACTTATTCCAATTCCTTTTCAGAACAATTTGACCTACGACTTGATTATTTACGAGCGCTAAATATATGATCTGATCGGGATTGTCGATATAATTCGAATAATCCTCAACTGTGTCTTCCTCAAACTGATCATCATCGTAGCTTTTTTTACTAATAGGCCTCTCCTTCACCGTATATTCGATTTGCTGTCCCGTTAATTGCAAAACAAGGGTAGAATCCACGATAAAGCTACCATCAATGTTAGTGCTACACTCACCGTCCTCAGCCTTCACTTCTCTGATTAAAATATTCATTTTCGTATTCGTTCTCCTACAGTTTTATAAGGTGCGAATAGAGATGTGAACACCTCCCCCATCTTGAAGCAAAATCAAGTTGCATTAATGCTGCAACATCCTTCAAATCTACATCAGTTTAACGCTGTTCCGTTCTAACCATTATAACAATATTTCGCCATTTTCTGTCTAATCCGTATCAAGGTATTCTAGCTGGTCTAATCCATCAAACATGTTAAACCTTCTCCCATTCCCGTTTTCGCTCATGGAGTGAGCTAGTAATAATACGGTCTAGCAGCTGCGTAAAGGTTATGCCTGCTGCAGCTGCACTCTTCGGAAGTAGGCTGTTAGCGGTCATTCCGGGTAAGGTGTTTACCTCCAAAACGTAAGGTACATCCTGGCACAAAATCATATCGATCCTTGCATACACCTTGCACTGCAGCAGCCGATAGCTGGCAAGCGCCGTCTCGCGCACACGCTGCTCAATAACGGGAGGAAGCTGGATCACCTTCTCCTCAGCACCGCCGGTCTCATATTTCGCTTTATAGTCGAACCATTCAGAATGGGCAGAGCTAATCCTGATAATCGGTAATACCTCGCCATCCACAATTGAGCAGGTAAGCTCCGTCCCTTGAATAAAAGGCTCAACCAAAATCGTCTGATCCAAAGCACAAGCCTTCTGAATAGCCGAGTGAAGCTCCTTCTCATTATGCACAAGCTGGATGCCGATGCTGGATCCTCCCATATTCGGCTTCACAATAACGGGATAACCCAACTGCTCTACCGCTTGCTGATCATAATCGCCCCTTCCCTGCCAGCAGAGGCCTGCAGGCGTAAGCACCCCTGCCGACTTCAGCAGCATCTTGGACAGCTGCTTATTCATGCACAGGCTGCTTGCCAGAACACCGCTCCCTGTATAGGGAATGCCCAGTGTTTCCAGCGCTCCCTGCACCGTGCCGTCTTCGCCATATTGACCATGCAGCGCCAACAACGCAAAATCGATATCTGTTTGCTGAACCTGTGCGATTAAATCTGCTGGCTGATCGATCACAATTGGAACCACCTCATAGCGGCTGCGATCCAAATGATTCAGCATCTCTTGACCTGTCTGCAGAGAAACCTCACGCTCAGTGGAAGTACCGCCCATAATAACGCCAATCTTCATCATGACACCCCATTTTCTTAAAAAATCATAGTGCAGTTACGGATTGTTCTTATGACCACATGCCTTATGAAAGTTACGCACCTGTTGGCCTATAATCTGAATACCCCGCTCGATCTGTTCATCCGTTACTCGGGAAAAGCCAAGCCGCAAAGTATTCGTCCCTTCACCTTCATGTATAAAAAACTTGTCTCCAGGTGTATATATAACACCTTGATCTATGCATGCTTCAAGCAACTGGCGCGTATTTACACCTGCCGGGAAGGTAAGAAACACATGCAAGCCCCCATCGCCAGATAGTTGCGCCTCAGAGAGATGGGTATCACAGCATGCCTTCGTAAGCTCGTATTTGCGCTTATATTCCATACGTGCTCTTTTTACATATTTCTCAAAATTTCCATTGAGCAAATATTGATATAATATCGATTGGTCGATTGTTGAGGTATGAATGGTGCGCGCACGCTTAATGCTTTCCAGAGTGTCAATCAGCGCTCGATCTCCAAGCACCCAGCCTACTCGCAAGCCAGGAAACAGCACCTTTGAGAAGCTGCCAATATAGATGACTCCGTTCCCTCGCCCTGCTGTTGCTATTAATGGCGCAATATGCGCTCCTGAATAGCGCAGCTCCTCATTAAAACCATCCTCAATCACCGGAATCTGATAGCGCATCATTAAATTCATTACAGCGCTGCGCTTTGCCGGCGACATGACAATGCCTGTAGGATTGTGATAAGAAGGAGTCAAATAGGCGAGATCGAAGCTATTTGTCTGCTTCTGCAATACCGCTTCAAGCTGCTCCACATTAATACCATCCCGCTCCATTGGAATGCCGGTAATCTCAAAGCCTTGTAGCTTTAAATTTTTGATCGCTGTGTGATGGGTCGGATTTTCACAAATTACTGTACCGCGGCGCGCTGAAGGGCGAAGTGCCGACAACACAATATCGAAGCCTTCTGTAAACCCGCTTGTAATCAGTAGATCCTTGCCGCTTATATCGACGCCCTTATTCTCCATATATCTCATCAGGTAATCGATCAGTGGTTTGTAACCCTTGGCATAGCCGTAGTTGAGCAGCACCTGCCCTTCGATTGCCATTCGATCCATAAAGGCTCGCCTTACATCTCCCAGATCAAACAGCTGCTCATCCGGTGCGATGCTTGTAAACGAGATGATTCCTCTTGGGGCGCGAATGCCCTGCTTCATCATATCAAGTTCTGCAGCCGATACAGCGTACTTGCTCATTCTTGTCTTCCAATCAATCTGCCAGGCGAAGGAGGCATCATCCCCTCCATTATCCGCAACCAAACGGTCCACCATAGCGGCCACATAGCTGCCTCTACTCGGTATTGTATACGTAAATCCATCGTCCTCTAGGCCTTCATAGGCTGCAATAACTGTATTGCGACTCACCTTGAGCACACTACTCATTTCTCGTGTGGAGGGTAGCTTCTGATCCTTATGAAACGTCCCTTTTATAATTAAACGTTTAATATATTCTTTTACTTGTATCGCGACCGGACGGTCACCAACAATCTTAAAATCTTGGAACATTGTTCATCGCCCTCCATCTATAATGATGGCATAGGTAACAAAAGAAAAAAAGAACCACCGCTCTGGACTTTTCATCCTTCGATGGTTCTTCCGATTTTATCCCAGCTACGTCCTCATCATATCCGTAACTCCAGATGTTTGGTTACGCAATGATCATCTTATTGACTAATCTCGAAATCCTTAATGGTTGCATCCGGTCTTAAGACTTTATTTTGATCCAGCTCAGATAACGAATCACCATTTCTAACCTTCTTTATCCAATCATAATTTGCAAGTACGCCATTCCCCAACGCAATTACGTCAGCAAACCCTTGCCCAATGATTGTGGTAGCCTTATCAGGATTATCAAGCTGGCCATTCGCAATAACTGGTATCCGGTTTTCAATGGATCCACCGTATTCATCTGTTCGACGATTCGTATAGCTCGTAAGGAACTGATCAAGCATTATACTCCTTATAAGTGAACTCATTTCGCAAGTGACTTTCAGGATCTTATATGTCATGATGTACTATTATAGGAGGAAAGCAACCAGATGGATATTTGTTACTGTTATCACGGCAAACAAGTTTGTGAACCCAGCTATTCTTGGGGGCCCGGCATCAAAGAACAATACAAAATCATGTTTATCCATGCGGGTAGAGGCGTTTACCAGATTGACGGAAAGACCTTTCATCTTCAGCAAGGCGAAGGCTTTATCGTATACGACAACATTCTTTGTTACATGGAAGCGGACCCAACTGATCCTTGGATTTATTCTTGGATAGCCTTTTCGGGTAACGGGGTTATACCTCTATTCGAGCAGGCGCACATTTCTCCCCTTCATCCCGTATTCAGGTACTCCCCATTGTTTTGGTTTGATTCTTATTTGGATGAATTTTCTGCCTGCGACGTGAACCACAGCACCAGTGAACTACGAAGACAGAGCATTTTGTTCAGGTCACTCGCCGATTGGATTGATATGTTGGTTGCTACGAGTCAACTACTGCCCGAGGTACGGCCCAAAGACGCCTACATTCGTAAAGCGGTCGAGTTTATTCGAATGAACTATAACCAAAGAGTTTCCATTTCCGAGGTCGCACACATAGTTGGGATTGATCGTGTCTATCTGTCCGTCCTTTTCAAGGAGATTCTTAATGTTTCCCCACAACAATACCTGTTGAACCTCCGGATGGACAAAGCAGGCGATCTGCTGGACAATTCGCAGCTGTCCATCACGGAAGTCTCCTATTCTGTTGGTTATAGCGACCCGCTACTGTTCTCCAAAATGTTTAAAAAAGTGAAGGGACTTTCTCCATCACACTTTCGCGCAAGGCTTAAAAGAGACAGCTCAATGGGTCTTTCAAGTCTCGACTGATTTGTTCGTTTAATGAATCGTGTTGTTGCCATGACATTACCAGGGGACATCCCCGATATTATGCATAACTTGGTCGATCTCTTGAAGATCCGCTGCCGATAGCAGTTCCGCGTGTACTGCTTGCACGTTTTCCTCGATTTGACCTACACGGCTTGCACCGATTAGCACCGAATCCACACCTCCTTCGCGCAGCGCCCATGTCAACGCCATTTGCGGCAACGTTTGACCCCGGCGCTTCGCGATCGCCTCCAGCGCACGGAATTTGTTAATCCGCTCCTGAGATATGGCCTCTAGTTTCAACGTGCGCAGGCCTGTTTTAAACTCAGCTTCCAGCTTATCGATGTATTTTCCCGTCAACTGTCCGCGACCAAGCGGGCAGAAAGCCACTGTGCCGGCTCCTACTTCAGTCAGCACGTCCTGCAATCCGTTCTCAATCCACCGGTTCAGCATCGAATATATAGGCTGGTGGAGGAGCAGCGGTGTACCAAGGTTTTTAAGGATCACAGCTGCTTGCTTCGTCTCCTCCGGTCCGTAATTGGATAAACCGACGTACAGTGCTTTGCCTGATTTCACAGCATGAGCAAGCGCTCCCATCGATTCCTCTAAGGGGGTATCACCATCGGGACGATGATGGTAAAAGACATCGACATAGTCGAGTCCCATTCGCTGAAGGCTGCGATCCAGGCTTGCAAGCAGGTTTTTTCTCGATCCCCACTCACCGTACGGGCCAGGCCACATATAGTAGCCAGCTTTTGTTGAAATAAACAACTCATCCCGATAAGGTGCGAGGTCCTTTTTTAAAACGTGTCCAAAGGTTTCCTCGGCCGATCCGGGAGGTGGTCCGTAATTGTTTGCCAAATCAAAGTGCGAGACACCAAGATCGAAGGAACGTAATATCATTGCACGACTATCCTCAAACGGTTTGTCCCCGCCGAAATTTTGCCACAAGCCGAGCGAAATGGCCGGGAGCCTGACACCGCTCCGTCCAATCCGCCGATATTTCATTTGTTCGTATCGATTCTCTTGTGCAATATAAGTCACCTGATTTCATCCTTTCTCATTCCTAGCAAAATACTGGCCTCTGACGTGCCCTCTTCTTATTTCTTATTTCTCATTTCACGCCTCCCTCAAGACATGTCATAAAGTTGAGGACCTAACCTTAGGCAGCTCAAGTATATCTAACAATTCTTATGTATTGGAATGTCACTGTGATAAAAATACATGTCATAATGTTATTTGATAATAGGACAGCTACTAAATCTTCAATAATGAGAATTTTGCTTTATTCATCATAGTCCCTGTCTTCTCTCGTAAATCCGCGATATCATAATGTGAATGATTAGTTAGGGAATAATTGTGTGACACAACAAATGATGCCTATTTTATAACAAAGAAAAACAACCTTCCTCCAGTCCGAAGACTAAGATAAGGTTGTACTTAAAAGGAGGCTTATTGATTCTCTTTAATTACTGAGGTGTTTGGTTTGTAATTCGGTATATGTACCAGCTTTTGTAAGCCTTATATTTCCCAACTACAAAATACAGGTACTTCATGAAGACCATGAGTAATGAGATCATATTATTGACACAATCGGTAATGAAATAAAGCTCTTGTCACTTGGTTTGGACAAGAGCTTTATCTTGCGTCTTTCCTCTTTCCTCTTGCCTCTTTAATTTGACACAGTTTTATGGATCAATCAGCTATCACTAGCATCATTTCTCCACTATTCGCAAATAACTTGGTCGAAAAGGCAAACCCACAATATAGCGATGAAGTTCCTTAGCAGGAAAGGTTAGGAATGTATTATTGAAGTGTCACGTTGTCAACGTAAACGGCTGACTTACCGCTGCTGTTCGCCGAGGCAAGAAATTGTATGCCGATTTCCCTAACATCGTCAAGATTGGGTACAGATGCAAGGTTGAACGACAGCGTCGTACCTCCAGAAGAATTAATCTTGACAGCTTTGCCAGCATACCAAGCCCAACCTGATCCTGTCTTGGCATAAATCTTGGCATTGAGTCCGTCACCTGCGGAGTCCCAAGATGCATGTTTGACGGTCGCGCTTAGCGTTGCCTTACCACTAAGGTTGCGGCTTTGTGAGAGAAGCAGGTAGTGCTGGGAATTAGCAGACATGATGATATCCGCTTTAAGAGAATTACTGCCCTTGGATGACCACTCGTTTACGCTCCATGGACCATCGGATATATTCGAACCGGTCCAGCCCTGCGTACTACCCTCGAAGTCATATAATGTGTTTGCGCTACTGCCACCGCAAGCCGCATTCTGCCTCCACTCGGCATACGGAGCGTGCCCGGCTAGAATGCTTTTCAGATAGTTACCTCCTGCTGTGAGACTCCCGTTCGTATTGAAAATACTGGCGCCTTCTGTCTTGTCATTAATCGCCCAGTTGGCCCATGACAGGTTATTCTGGTTCATCCAGTCAAGCCATTGGTTCGTGGAATCGTAATTAATGCCGCCGTCGCCATCCGCGTTAACAAAGCCCATCTCGGTAACAAATAGCGGGATGCCCTTACTCATTGCGTAGTTGGCTTTGTCCCGGAGCGACTGAAAATGAGTTCCAGCGTAAAAGTGCAATGTATAGGCGATATTACTAGAGGATGTAATGGGATCGTTCGCTGCCTGGTCTACATTCTGAGACCAGAATGGCGTACCAACGACAATTAGATTGTCAGAATGTTGACGAATGGCTGGAATAACTTGCTCAGCGTAACTTTTGATTGTCCCCCACGAGACTTGCGTAGGTTCGTTATAGATCTCGAAAATGACGTTATCATAGCTTCCGTATTCCTGCGCCATGCGGCTGAAGAAACTTTTAGCGGCGTTGACGTTGTTGTGCGCGTCATGTGAGTGCCAATCGATAATAACATAGATCCCCTTAGCAATTGCCGCATTGACCACGTCACGAACTTTAGATTCATCGGCCGTGTTATACGGATTTCCGCTGGGGTCCACGCCATATGCCGCTCTTACGATCTCTACTTGGAATTCATCCACCATCCGATTCACCGTAGCGGTATTCCAAAATGGACCGGACCAGTTGCTCCAGAAGAAGCTCGACCCTTTGACCATCATAGGCCGATTCGTTTTGGAGCCGTTAATCTTGTTTCCACTTGCTTTCATTTCACCGAAATAACTTACAGGGTTTGCGCAGGCAGCTGCAGAAGCGGGCGTTGCAGGTAAGGCCGCTTGAAAAAGTAGCGTTAATAAACTGAACAGTAGGATCATGATTAATGGCTTAGTGAATGAATTGAACGACATTTTCATAATTCTCTTCTCCCTTTAATATGGCATGATTACGCGAAAAATTTCGGCAAGTAGCCCCGATATTCATCTGCATATCGGCCGGATTCAAGAACAGTGACAGCATTCAAACTTGTTGTCGAAAACGTTTTCGAAAATGAAATAAAAATGTTAGTGAAACCTCCTGTTCCAATAGACTCAATTAGATTCAACCATTAACATCTTCACGCTTTCCTCAGGTTAACAACATATCGCCCTACGTCTTCCGGATCACCACCTTCTTTTAAAATCATATCTATTCCAGTTTCCTCCCCTCTGACGCAATATGAGACCTTCCCTTTTGTCCATAACTCGGGAATGAAACAAGAACGAGCAGAAGTGATTCAAGGGACCTTATATTAAGCGCTTACACCATAATTGAAATACAATTTGTTTTTGTGTTTGTCAATTCTTAAAAAACTATTCCTTATACTCTCCTGTCGAGTCTCGTACAACCAGATTTGCCGGGACAATCTCCGTTGGCGGTGAATAATCGGGATTCTCAATCATTCGGATGAGATGCTCTCCTGCTTTCATTCCCATTAGCGTAATGTTCTGATTGATTGTTGTAAGCTTGGGCATGGACAGTTCCGCATAGAATGTGTTGTCAAACCCAACAACGGAAATATGATCAGGTACTCGCATTCCGATTTCGCGAATTGCTTCGATCGCACCGGTCGCCATATAGTCTGAAGAGCAGATTACGCCGGACGGTGCTTCCGGAAGCTGTAGCAGGCGCTTCATCGCCTTATATCCACCTTCAATGCTGTATTTCTCTACCTCCACATATTGGTCGTAGTAAGGAAGATCGTTCGAGCGCAGCCCCTCCTGATACCCGGAAAATCTCGTTTGACCAACCAGACATCCCAAATCCCCTGAAATAAAAGCGATGCGTTTATGTCCGAGTTCCACCAAATGCTGAACACCTAAGTAAGCACCTCTGCGATTGTCGGCTGTTACATATCCGGTTCTAGGTCCCAGCAGATCGGTATCGATCATCATCGTCGGCATCTCAGCCTGAAGTAGATCCAAAAAATTTTGATTAGTTCGATCGACACCAAACATGACAACTCCATCTACATTGCGGCTGATGCAATGCTTAGTGAAGGTATAATCGGGATTGCTAAGATTCGGTGATAGAAAGAGCAGGTCATAACCGCTATCTTCAAGAGACTTTCTTAACCCATCAAGAAGCTCCGAAATAAAAGGATTCGTGAAGAAATCCAGCAGGAACATCCCGACCGTCCAGGAACGCTTTTTCACGAGGCTTCGGGCAACCACATTCGGCTGGTAGTTCAGCAATTCAATCGCCTTGTTCACCTTATTCCTCGTTTTGCTGCTGACATCAGAATAATTATTAATCACTTTGGATACCGTTGCCACCGATACCCCTGCTTGTTTCGCCACCTCATGAATAGATGCCACTACACTCACCCCAAACCAAAATAAACGAATCTCACACTCGGTACATAACAATTTACTATATATTATACGCGATGCTCAGCCTCATAGGAAACGTTCAGTAATACCGAAAAAACATCTAGTTGATGTCCAAATAATCAATGTATGCACCCTTTAAAAAGTTTAGTTTTTTGTACAAAAGAGCTGACATCATTACATATCAATGTCAGCTCTATAAAAATTATTATTTTCTATTAATGTCCAAGGAAGCCTCTTCTCCCTTAAATACGATCATAAAAATGGCACCGCCTGTAATTACTACAGCTAGAAGTAGTAACGTCAAATTGCTGTACAAATATGCTGCAACGTCAGTAACGATCGGGAGAATAGGAAAGTTGCACCTAAGGTGTGTAAGCAGTCCTCCTACAATTGCGATACCAATCCCTTCCGCCAAAAAGCAGGAAAAATTTAAAAACCCCATACCTGAGCCTGATTCGTCAGCACTTAGCGAGCCTGCCACAATGGTTGAGATGACCGTTTTGACAAAGGATAGCCCACCAAAAATCAAAACCAATGCTCCTGAAATGATCCAGAGGCTACGATCGGCAAAAAGTGAAACGATGAAAAGCCCCATCACGAGAAGCAATAACCCTGCAACCATGACAAAACGAGCTCCCTGCCTATCGACCAAAGAACCGCCAACGATCCCAAAAAGAATCACGCTAAGCGTTCCTGGAAACAGAACACCGCCTCCGATAAGGCTTGTCGACATCTGGTGTACTTCTCTCATCATGTAAGGGATCATAGACATAAATCCTGCAACGGTACCTAGAAGTATTCCCCCTACAAATACGCCGACAATAAACCTTCTCCTCTTGAATAAAGCTGGTTCTACGAAAGGTTCCTTAGCTCTTCGAATTCTCAGCACAAATCCTATGAAAAGAATGACACTGTTGGTCAAATACCACCACTCGTAATGTGTCGTAAATAAAGTGAACGAAACAATTCCAAGAACAAAGAGCAGGCCTCCCAGAACATCAAGCCCACCTTTTTTCATAGGTTCGTCAGGCAGCGTCCGTAAGAAAAAAGGTAGTGTGACAAGCGTCATCATTGGCAGGAAAAACAGATAGGACCAATGTACATAGTCCGCGATCCAGCCTCCAACTATAGGACCAAAACCTTCTCCCAGAGCAACGGTCGATCCAATCATTCCAAAAGCTTTTCCTTGATGCTGCTTTTCGATACTTTTGGTAACGATGACCATAATCAGTCCGGGGACGGCAGAAGCACCCGCTCCTTGGATAAATCGTGCAACAAGCAAAATCGGAAACCAGGCATGAAAAAGCAAGCCAAACAGCGATCCCCCGCTATATATCATCATACTGATGAGAACCAGTTTTTTTACGCCGTAAATGTCCGATATTTTTCCGTAAACGGCCGTTCCTACGGCAAAAGAAAGAATAAAGCTGGTATTAACATAATTTGCAGCGGATGGCTTAATTCCAAATTGAGCGGCAATGTCGGGCAACGATACGTTGAACACCGTCTCATTCAATACGCTGAAAAATGCAAGCACGCACAGCCAAATCAAAGATTTAGGAATACGTTTCTCAATCGATTTTTCCATTATGCAAACCCCTTAAAAATGCCAGGGATTACGCAGTTTATAGGGCCAGTGATGCGTTATCCCCTTTAATTTGTGCCCTTCTTTTCACTATGTACTTCATTCTAACGCCTCCACAAAATAAAAGTAAAAATCTGTTTAATTGCAATTACCTAACCATATTATCACTAAAATAATAAAAATATCACCTGTTATTTTTGACAATAATCATTTCATGACGAGGTAAAGCAAAAACGGTTAGTTCCTGCTCGTTGGATAACAATGTTTAGCCTCTGCGCTATCTTATTAACGCAATCTCCTACTTATTTATTTTCAATGGTAGATCATCAAAAACATATATGGAGTTAAGTTGTCTATTTGGAATTCGTCGCAAAATATTCTACTACTATCTCGCGGAATTCCTGAGCAGCCCGCGAAATATACCGATTCCTGTTCCATAATAAAGCAATCTCACGTATCAATTCGTGATTCTCTACCTGGAGATATTTGAGATGTTCCTGCGAATTTCGTGCCGTGCTCGGTATGAAAGCTATCCCAATTTCGGCTTCCACAAGAGTACTAAGCCTTGCAGGTTCATCCCCCTCGTACACATAGTTAGGCACAAATCCTTCCGACATGCATACAGAATCCACTAAATCACGAGTACCATAGCCTCTTTTTACGCCGACAAACCATTCTTCCCTTAGCTCTGTCAAGGATACGCTATTTCGATCCGCAAGCCGATGCCCCTTTGGAACAGCTACAAGAATGGGGTCGATACATACGATTTTACATTCGATGTCATCGCCTTCAACAGGAGGTGAAGACAAGCAAAAATCAACTTCTCCTCTATGAAGAAGTGTAACCATTTCCTGTGTGGTCAGCATTTGTACATGAAATTGAATATAGGGCCGTTTTCTCCGAAACTCTCGAAGAATACCTGGTAATGTGCTTGCGGTGGTCACTGCCAATTCGAGAGTTCCGTGTTCTGGGCTGGATAAGTCGCTAAGCTCCTGCTTCCCCTGTTCTAATTCAAATAAAGCCCTTTCTGCACGGTAAAGGAATCTGCTTCCGAACTCATTCAATCGCAGTTTCCTCCCTGTTCGATCGAATAGAGGAACCCCCAGATCTTCCTCCAGGCGTTGAATCGTTTTGCTCAGCGACGATTGAGTAACGTGCAGACTTCGTGCAGCTTCGGTCACATGTTCCAAACGAGCTACCGTCAGAAAATATTGCAGTTGAAGAAGTTCCATTATGCCCTCCATTCATTCCCTCAAGTCAATGAGATTATAACATCAAATGCGTTGGAATAAATAATCGATTTCAAGTACGATGACATTAATTCGCTATGGGGGGACCAGAAATGAGCGTTCGCAGCTGGTGGTTAATGATTTCAGTTGGTCTAGGGATACTATTGAACCCATTAAATTCTTCAATGGTTTCTGTTGCTATTCCAAGTCTGCAAAATGTGTTCCAACTTGACTTTACAGGTGTTTCCTGGATTATTTTTTCTTTCTACATTGCAAGTAGCATAGCTCAACCTATCATGGGAAAGGCCAGCGATTTATTCGGCCGTAGGAAGATGTTTCTTATTGGACTTGTTGTAGCCTTCATTGCATCATTATTAGCTCCGTTGTCACCAACCTTTGGATGGCTCATCGTGTTCCGCATTGTACAATCCATCGGAACAAGTATGATGGTTGGGGTTGGAATGGCCATTGTTCGAATTCATATTACAGAGAAACAAGCGACTGCGCTGTCTGTTTTGTCCATTTTCCTATCAGGAGCGGCAGCAATTGGACCCTTTATTGGCGGGGTTTTGGTTCATTGGTGGAATTGGCCTGCCATCTTTTTCATCAATATTCCGTTTGTGGTAGCCAGCTTTCTATTGGCTTGGAGGACTATTCCTAAGGACGAATCGCCAACATCTGTTGCACGCAACATGTCCTTTCGTAAATGGTTTGATTTAATTGATGCAAGAGGGATCCTACTCTTCACATTAGGGCTGGTTGCCCTGCTCGTCGGATTACTCTCGGCAAAATCATCTGGGCATATCTCGTTAGAAAACGTCATTGTCGGGTTAATAGGCCTCGTTGCGCTGGGGGCATTCGTACGATATGAGTTAAAAGCGACGTCACCCTTTATTCCTTTACGCACGTTCGCCAAATATCCTGCGTTGACTTGGGTTAATGTCGAATTCATGTTCGTTAACGTACTCTATTACTCGCTTTTTTTCGGGCTTCCGTCCTACTTGCAAGTGGTAAGGCATGTAAGCGAGTTCCAAACAGGGATTCTCATGCTAAGCTTAGGCTTGTGCTCGCTAGCTGCTTCTCCAATAGCAGGACGATGGATTGATAAATCAGGACCCAGACCGGCATTACTGGTATCGGCAATCCTGATGACATTGGGATCGGTGTGGCTTGTAACATTAAATCCAACTTCTCCGGTGTTCAGCGTGTGTTTGGCTTTGGCTGCATTCGGTATTAGCAACGGACTGAACAATGTAGGTATGCAAGCAGCCTTGTTCCAAAGTTCTCCAAAAGAAATAATCGGTGTAGCATCCGGATTATTTAATACATCAAGATATCTGGGAACCATTTTCTCTTCATTATTGATAGGTATCGTAATGGGAGGTAAGTTCAGCTTCGAGGGATTTCAAGTGCTTGGGATTGTCCTTACGGTAATTGCATTGACTTTGGTATTCATGAGTCGGCGACGCCTGGATTCAGGACAATTGCGAGAGTCATAGGTTCACCGTTTCTTCAAATAAACCCCTCTACTCTTTATTTAACGTTAATTTTTCAACGAAAGAGAAAGGAATTTAGTTAAAAAACAGCCGAGCAATCGGCTGTTTTGGTAGCGATTGGTAGGTGACAATAATTCCAGTTCACAGCCCTAATCCAGCTCTCAAATCCCAGTAAAAATATTAAAAAATAGTTGGCACCATTCCCCCATCCATACGGATTGGAGAACCCTTAAATGCAGACGCATATGGGCTACATACAAATGCGGCTAATCTACCGATTTCAATAGGTCTAATAAATCGCTGTATTTCGGATTGAGGCAGGTTTGCGGCCATAAATTGTTTCTCTTTTTCTGAAAAAGTCATATTTTCATTGGCGTAAATCCCCTCAATGATTTGATGTACATTTTCAGAAAGTGTTGGTCCTGGCATGATTGTATTAACGGTAACTTCTGTACCTCTTGTTAATTTAGACAAGCTTTTTGACAATGATAGCAGCATGGATTTGGTCATACAATATTGAGGCATTTGTCCCGAAGGCATAATTGCTTCTTCACTCGCAATGAAAACAATGCGTCCATAATCGTTTTTCAACATTCTAGATAAGTAAAATTTAGCTAATCCATTTGCAGCAAGAACATTAGTACGGAAGTATTTTTCCCACACTTCATCGTCAACGTCCTCATACTGCATAATTTCGTAAATACCCATATTGTTAACCAAAATATCAACTTCGGGGTATTTTTCAAATAATGCTTTTCTTTGCTCTTTATCCACAATATCGGCCGTAGCATTTTGGGGAGAGGTAGTTGGGAACTTTGACTTTATTTCATTTACTGTTTGTTCTACCTCATCATAATTCCGTCCATTAATAAGTACATTCACACCTTCTTTGGCAAGTTCAATCGCTATTGCTTTACCTATACCTTTCGTTGATCCTGTAATTAAAGCAGTTTTATTGTTTAAACCCATATCCATCATACATTTCTCCTTTTTCTCTACTTCCAAACTATGTTAAGATCAGCCTTTTAAAGAGTCCTGATTATATTACCTTGCCTGGATTGTTCAGTAACTAGCATATTGCGCCAAAATTCTTGTTTCACACGCCAATTGATAAAACTCAATAAAACTAGCTCTCTGAACAATTGGCTAGTCTGGAATCTATTAATGAATAGACGGTCTTCCGAGCTGTCCTTCTGATATTGAGTTTGCAGCTAAATGTTTAGTACGCCAATTTAAAGGAGTGTCACCTTCCCAAAGGCGGAAAGCCCGATAGAATGAGTTCTGGTCTTCATATCCAATCAAGAAAGCCACTTCTTTAATATCAAGCGATGGGTCTGCCAAGTACTTTCGTGCCTGCTCATGTCTAGCTTGTGTCAGCAGATGCTTAAAGTTCGTGTTTTGGTCAGTGAGCCGGCGCTGCAACGTGCGATCGCTCATGTTGAGTTCCTTCGCGATAGCCTCAATATCAGGGCGTCCTCCTGTGAGGCTCCGTTTTATAATCCATTTGACCATTTCGGTAATGGAGCAGTTGCGCTGCTGTTCAGCCAGAGATCGGTCTAGGACGGGAGTGAGAATCTCCAGCAATTCTTCGTTGTAAGAAACAAAAGGGAGGTCCAGATCTCTTCGATGTAGCGTCATTCGATTACATTTTGCATCAATCCGGATACGGCAACCGAAGTAAGCTTCAAGAGTTTGTACATCGCCCATTGATTGCGAAAATTCCACAAGCTGTGCCGTCAAAGGTTGACCAGTGCCCCGGCGCCCAAGCTCTAGAAGACATGCCAGCGTAATACCGATCAGCATCGGTGGACCAGGCTGCTCGGTATACAACCATTCCAGTTCGATTGTACAGTGCTCGCTCTCCTCGGTGATACGTAAGATTTCGGGGGGGCATAATTGTTTGTACCGAGCCATTCGGTTTAGAGCATCGCGATAGTTACGAGCGTGGTAAGTCGCTAAGACGGTCGGTGGGTACTTCGCTGTTTCAAAGACGGTTGCAAGCTTGATGATTCCTTTGGCAGTGTCACCAATGAGATCGGAATAAGCCTGCCAGATCGCGAAATATTGGGTTGTGGTGACTACTGGTTCTGTCATAATGTTAAGCGGCAGCCGTGCTTTACGAGCTACGTCGTGAGCAGAAATTCCTAATTCGTGTAATCCCGTCCAAAATCCTGGCGGAATTTTAATATGGTCAGAGGTATGAGTCTTCTTCATACATATAGACCTCCTTTATTTACTTACATTATTCAAGCTCTATAACCATTCCAGTATAGTGAATTTTGTTAACATATGCTTACTAATGTTTGACCACAATAAATAAAAAAGCAACCGATATATCGGTTACTTTTGAGTCATTTTTATTTCGATAATTGCAGTTTCCTATATTTCTACCAGCAGAAACTGTATCTAAAAACCTGTAGTATACTGTTTCGGGATCGTTGTTTCTTTTTTCAAGTTTGTTGCAGCCTCAAGAGCCCAATAAGGGTTTCTTAACATTCCTCTCCCGACAGCCACAAGATCTGCGTCCTCATTTCCTACTACAGCGTTTGCCAGGATCGGATCATCGAGTCTTCCGACTGCAATGACTGGAACTTCGAGTGCTTGTCTGATTTCTCGAGCAAGTGTCACTTGGTATGCTGCGTGACTGCCTGGTCTACCCCACGCAGCGATAGGTCCTTCCCCGCCTGAAGAAATATCAAAAATATCTACTCCTGCTTGTTGATATTCTTTGGCAAAAGAAATGCTTTCTTGAATGTCGTATCCTCCTTCTACGTATTCTTTAGCGGAAATGCGCATGATAAGCGGCATGTCTTCCGGCATCTCTGCCTTGGCTGCCTGAATAATTTCCCGACCAAACTTTGTAAGATTTTTCCCGTATTCATCATCTCTTTGGTTGGTAAGAGGAGAGTGAAATTGATGGATTAAGTATCCGTGAGCTCCATGTAATTCAATGGCATCAACTCCGGCCTTCACAGCACGTGCTACAGCACCGCGGAACTTCTCCACCATTTCTTTAACTTCTTGTGTTGAAAGAGCTCTAGGTAATTTAGATTTCTCATCAAATGGAATAGCGGACGGAGCAACAGGCACCTCAGCATCTTCTGCTTTACGTCCAGCATGAGCAATTTGGATACCTACTTTTGCTCCATAACTATGGCAGGCATCTACAATTCTTTTCAATGCAGGAATTTGCTCATCAGACCACAATCCCAGGTCGAAATCAGAAATCCGTCCATCCGGTTCTACATCGGTCATTTCAATTATAATAAATCCAGTTCCACCAATTGCACGACTTACGTAGTGCATGAAATGCCAATCGGTAGCTATACCATCTTTTTTTTCAACAGAATATTGACACATTGGAGGCATGACGACCCGGTTCTTTAATTCCAAGCCTTTAAATTTATAAGCACTAAATAAATCTTTCATTAAGAAAGACCCCTTTCTAGGTTTTATAGTGAACACTGTATTAAATGCATGCACATGCATATAATACAGCAAGCATTTTTTATTTGTCAACTATCGTTTAAACTATGCGTTTACGTAATAAAGGCCCAGAGATTGTATTCTCTAGACCTAGGATTAAATCTTGCTCTATTCAAGCATTAACTTTCGTATTAAGTTTTAATTTATATGAAAGGATTATATTTTTTCAATAAGTGATTGTAATTTTTGCTTCAAGTCATCTTTTGAAAGGACTGACTCCAGAATCTGGTTGAAGGTTTCGAGCGCTCTATCAAATTTCTTTTCACCAAAATCGGTCATGCTTGTATAGATTCCCCGACGATCATCTTCACATATATGTCTTTGCAAAGCTCCGCAGCTTTTTGCTTCCATTCTGACTACCAGTCTAGATAATGCACTTTGGCTTAACCCAACCCTCTCTTGTAAATGCTGCAATCTCAATTTCTTTTCCTCATTTTGAGATAAGAAATACAGAACCAAAAATTCATTTAAGGATAAACTATAGTTTTCTTGAAGTGCGCGTTCCAATTCATCGTTTATGTTCGATTGGAGTTTAGTAAGGGACAGCCAAATATTTAAAAGTTCGATAGTATTGTTGTTATGCATTTCGACTCATCCGTTCTATTCTAAGTATAAATTACACATATTATAGGTGTCACCATAGGGAATAATTAATTCTATCAGGGTTACCGGAAATGGTCAAAACAACACAAAAACACCTTTCAAATCAGCTTCCATGCTTAGGAATGCATCTTCTGAAGGTGTTTTGTTTTGAAATTGATTTTAATTTGCAAATTATTTATGGTCAGATACTTTTCTGCGCATTCCAGCCAGTCCTATCAAACCAAGCAAGCCAAGCCAACCCCAATCCATATCGTTGTCATTATCTACGGCGTTTGCTCGTACATTGTTAGCGTTATAAGTTGGATTGTTACTTTGATAAGGGTTTTGAGCTGGGTCATTGGCTGCATTTACATTTGGACTTTGTGCTAAAGAAGGGGTGGTTAAAGCTGCAAACAAGCAAATGGAAGTTACCGCTGTGACTATTTGTTTCTTCATAAAAAGGAATCCTCCCTGAAAGTGTGATGCATATAATTTCTCCAAAAATCCGCTCCTTATTCTATTGTGTATTTACAAATTTATTTGGATGATTTTAATCATTAATTGGAACTATAAGATTGGTGTAAAAAATATTAAAGGAGCGGTTATGATGGGAATATTAAGTGGGAATCCAAAAGATGAACCTATGCACTATGGTGAAATTTCCGGTGTTTGGCAATTTTCATTGGCCGCGAAAGGGGCTCTGTCTTTCTACCAAGCATTCCTGAATCATGCAGGTGATAAGGATTTGAAAAAAATATTGGACGCACTCATTGATCAAGCAAAACTTGAAATTAAGGAGTGTGATATGCTCCTTACTGACAATGGGATTGCCCCAGCGCCAGCCTTACCAGAAAGACCTCCAGTGAAACTTGAAGATATTCCTGTAGGTGCGCGGTTTACTGACCCGGAGATCGCCGCTAAAATTGCGTCTGATACATCATTGGGACTGGTGGCTTGTAGTCAAGTGATGGGTCAATCCATCAGAGAGGATATAGGGGCTTTGTTTGCAAAATATCATGCCACCAAAACTGCTTTAGGCGTTAAGATTCTTCAAATGTCTAAAGAAAAAGGATGGTTAATTCCACCTCCTCTCCAAGTGAAAAGACCCGAAGCTGTTGAAGTGTAAAACAGACTAAAATTTCTGCTGGCTATATTCAGGGTAGATTAAACAAGCACCCCCTTTGTCCTCACTATGAGGATAAAGGGGGTGCTTTCACGAGCCATATCCGCCTGGCCATGCTCTCAAATTATTTCATTCCAGAATCTGTGAAAGACTCTGCGTTTCTTTTAAATCGATCTTCGAATCACGCTTTTGGTCGCTGCTGCCTCAAAAATGGTTTCGATCAGCACCAGCACACGGTGCACTTCTTCGCTTTTGATCGCAAGCTCGGCTTTTCCTTCGATGGTGGAGACAAAATTTTCGTAAAAGCTTTCTGCTGCAGCAGGTATTTTCTCAATCGGGAACTTAAGGGTGGATTCCTCAGACGGCGGTGCCATCGTTTTCGTCAACCCTTGACCTGCTTGAATCGGTTTGGGTTCCACGTGAGCGACATCTGGATTTCGGGTGACAATCTCTCCGCTCAAATCCCAATCCTTGATCACTGCTGTTCCTTCAGTTCCTTTAATATACCAACGCGGCAACTTTACGTAATTCGTTGTACCTACTTCAATGACCGCTGTAAGACCATCCTTGAACTCAATCAAGCTGGTAAAGCCGTCATCCACTTCTGTCCCCAGAATATAACTTAAGGTAGCAGTCACGCTTTCGATTTGGCTGTCCGTAATCTGAAGAAGCTGGTCCAACAGATGCACTCCCCAATCCAACAGCATTCCTCCACCATACGCCTTTAATTGCCGCCAGTCTCCTGGAATGCCGTTAGCTCCCTGAACCCGCGATTCCAGGTGGAAAAGATCGCCAACGGTCTTCTTACTGATTATATCTTTGACAATCCGGAAGTCTTCATCCCATCTGCGATTCTGATGTACTGTAAACAGACGATTTTCTTGCTTGGCCACCTCGACAATATCTAAGAAATCTGCGCTTGTTATCGTAACTGGCTTTTCACAAATGACATGTTTGCCAGCTTGCAGTGCTTGGATCGCGATTTCTTTATGAACGTCATTAGGCGTTGCTATTAATACAATATCTACGTCCTGATCGCCGAGAACAGCCTCTAGACTGGCATAAGTTTTATAGCCGGCTGCTGCAGCCAATTCCATCCGATAATCAACAATATCATATACACCGCCAATGGCAAGCTGCTCAATAGGTTCAATTAATTGAACATGGTAGCTTCCCATACCTCCATAACCAATAATAACTACATTGTATTTCCGATTGTCCATTTTCATTTTCCTTCCACTCCTAAATTGAGCCACCACCTATCAAACGGTTGCTCACGGATCGAATTCAATTGTAAATCGGTTATTGCCAAGCAGGTCATCCGTAAGATGTTACCCTGCATACGCTTTCATTATAAAGCAAATCTTCCCCCAAAAAAAGGGGATATTATGATCTAGGTGGTTAAGGAAGTTGTATGTAACAACGAGCCATCTGAATCAAACAATTTACGTACATGCGACACTTTCAAAAAGTCATGCAATCCTATTTCTTGAAGCATATTTATTAAGTTGTCTCGCATGGAACCGGCCATCCTTGCTGCAAATTTTGCTTTTTTACAAGCTTCCTCATATGACTCTTGATCCTTCAAAGATATTATGGCAGTTCGAAAATGTCTCCCGAAGACTTTAATTTGAAATCATGAATCAGTAATTCGTTTTTTTGAATGTTGCTTCCTCCTTACGAGGGGTGTTTTTCACACCCCCACATGGGTTTACCAATAAATGTCCATCCTTATTGTGGCTGTAAGTTTGCGTAGCTCAGCTCTTTCTATCTTCTTTGGTAATCAAAGAGCTGTAGGCGGGAATCTTCACCGTATCTTTCTTTACTTTCACATCCTTTGAGCTAGAGAAGACTACTTTCCTCTTCTGCTTATCCCGATCTTTCATCTGGAGGGTAACCGACTCTCCTGACAGGTTATGATATACATACAATGTTTCTTTGCCTGAGGAACGTTTGTATGCCGCCACGTTGGCAGAACCTGCTTGGAACGGTTCTAGATTGTCGCTGCGAAGAGCCTCATGTTCTTCCCTCAGGCGGATAAGCGTACGGTAGCTTGCCAGCAGGGAATCATTGTCCCGCAACTGTGCTTCCACCGATACTTCGCCTTTGTTGTATTTGGGCTCCTCCCACTTCGTTTGACCGAGACCTTCTCCCTTGTACCAGCGCATAGGCTCCCGAAGAAACTCATCGGGCTTCTCTCCCTTCATGCCGATCTCCTCCCCGTAATAGAGAAATGGCTGACCCGGCAGCGTCAAAAGAATGGATGCAGCCAGTTTGGCTTTTCGCACATCCCCGCCCAGCTCGCTCATAACACGGGTCTGGTCATGATTGCTTAGGAACGGAGCATCGAGTGCCGCCTTATTGTATGATTTGTACAGCTTCAGCGTTTTCTCTGCGAATGTTGCGATACCCTGATCCTGGCCGTTTTTCACGGAGTTCAAAATCGTTCCGCCCAGATCAAAATTAAACAGAGAGTGGAGCGATTCGTAATAAGGAGCTATTGTCTCGGGTTTATCCCATACTTCTCCTGCCAGATATACATTTGGATTTATCTTTTCCATCTCGGAACGGAACTCATTCCACCACGCAATGTTTTTATCTGCGCCATCCTTCGATTGCCCTTTAAAAATATGCATCGCCGCATCAAGCCGGAATCCGTCTGCACCCTGCTGTAGCCAATACTTGCCGACTTTGATCATTTCCTTGCGGACTTCGGGATTGTCAAAGTTCAGATCCGGCATCCCCGACCAGAAGGTACCGTAGAAATACCCTTCGCCATTCGGATTTTTATGCCATACCTGCTGGCCCCATGATCCCTTCTCATCCAGATTTGTATTCTCATCTGCCCATACGTAATAGTCATGGTATTTGCTTTGCGGGCTGGCGCTGGCCTCCTTGAACCAAGGGTGCTCGCTGCTCGAATGATTGATAACAAGGTCGATGATCACCTTGACACCCTTTCTTTTCGCTTCTTTCGTCAAGGTGCGGAAATCATTCAGATTCCCGTACTGCGGGTCCACCTGATAGTAATCAGTTACATCATATTTATGGTAGCTTGGAGACGGATTCAGTGGCATGAGCCAGAGACCGCTGACCTGCAAATCCTTGCCCGAACGGGGATTGCCATCGTTTAAGTAATCTAGCTTCTGTGTAATACCCTTTAAATCACCATGTCCGTCCCCATTCGAATCATAAAAAGAATTAATATAAATTTCGTAAAACACGCCGCTTCCAGCAGAATTCGGAGGCTTATGCCCGTTCATATCCTGCTCGGCCATTGCACCTGAGGTGAACATCGTGAGCATAGGCACCGTTAACAGGATCGTGGACCATTTTCTTAAGCGTTGGTTACGAGTCATAACATATCAGCTCCTTTAATTGTTATGGGTGCGCCTTCATTATAAAAAAAAACCACCCAAAAAAAGGGGATATTATTATCTATTATAGTGGAAAATATCGATTTTATTGTTTGATGTCGTTATCGAACAAACTGCCTGGATTAGAGGATCTGTTGGTGATCCTTAACCCAGGCAGTTTGCTTGAAAGTCTATTTTTATCCTTTTACAGCGGAACCTACCGTCATCGCCCGCTCTACTTGTTCACTCAAGAACAGATAGACGAGTACCATCGGTAAGGAGGCAATAGTCATAACAGCACCCATCGCTCCCCAATCTGTACTATAAGAGCCTTGGAAGAAAAGCAAGCCTAGCGGCAATGTCTTCATATTTTCATCAGAAATGAGAATATAGGCCAAAGTGAATTCATTCCAGTTGTTCAAAAACTGAAAAATGGCTACAGTCGCAATTGCAGGTAATGCAAGGGGTACAATGATTTTCAGGAACAGTCTATAAATATTAGCTCCATCCATGCATGCTGCCTCTTCAATCTCCTTAGGGATTCCCGTAAGGAATCCATAGAAAATCATGGACGAGAAAGGAAGGCCAATTGCGATATAAGGAAGAATAAGAGCTCCATACGTATTCGTTAGATTAAAATCGCGAACCAGAATCGCCAGCGGTATCATGATAACCTGAAGTGGCATAAACATTCCTATGGTCATATAAGTCCGAACGGTAGAACGAAATCTCCACCTCATACGAGCCACTGCAAAGGCAAACATCAGAGCCAGTAAAAGGATAAACAGAGTCGAAATCGTTGATACGACCAGACTGTTTAGAAAGTAACGGGGAATATTAAATTGTGTCCAGGCATTGATGTAATTTTCGTATCGAAAATGCGTTGGCAGTCCAAATGGGTTAGAGACGAAGATCTCATCGTTGTTCTTTAACGAGTAGGATACCATCCAAAACAACGGGTAGACCGAAACAATTAGATACAACCACAGTGGTATCTGCAGGGCAGCATGTCTGAACTTGCTCAAAGCGGTTTTACTCATTTCGTTCTCCTTTTCAATACACGCCTTATCAGGCGGTTTGTCCGCGGTCGAACAGCTTATTGATAACTACAGTTGCCAATAGCGAGATTAATACAAGTAGCACGGATACAGCACACGCATAACCATAGTTGCTCTCCATAAAAGCATAGCGATAAATCATGAATGTCAGTGTATAGTTTGTAGTACCGGGCCCACCATTTGTCATAATCAGCATCTGCACAAACGCCCCTATTCCAGAGGTTATCGCGATAATGAAGCAAAATTTGTACGTTTCTCTCATTAAAGGAAGCGTAACATGCAGATGCGCTTTCCATTTGCTGCAACCGTCAATCGTGGCAGCCTCAAAGTAGTCTTCGGGTATTGACTTAACTCCCGCATATAACAACGAGAATTGGTATCCCATAAACTGCCAAGCATTAACAAAGGCGATGGCAATAATGGATGTTGTTGGGGAGCTCAACCAATTTTGCTGATACGGAATGTTCAAGAGATCAAAAAGTCGGTTGATTAATCCGTTGGTTGGATCATAAATTGCAATCCACAGCTGGCATACCACGGTTACCGATAGGACAACTGGGATAAAATAAGCGGTTTTCAGTATTTTCCGCCCGCGTGTACGTGGGTCCGCACAGATTAGTGCCAATATCGTTCCCAGTCCGATCTGAAAGACTGCCAGTACAATTGCAAAGATCAATCCGTTCTTAAGCGAAGTAGCAAGTAGAGGATCAGAGAACAACTCCCGGTAATTATTCAATCCTGAAAAGGTCAACGTACTCAGGCCATCCCAATCATAAAAGCTGCGAAGAACGGTTTGCAGAACGGGATATATCAGTATCACGCTATACAGTATCAAAGCAGGGAGGAGAAACAGTGCGAGCGCTGATTTGTTCCCCAAATATTTATTCATGTCTTGCTTCCACCCCTTATCTTTGAAACAGCCCCCCCCAGCGCCTTATGCGCCAAGGGTTGCCGTTTCCTGAATTCTCAGTTTTCTTTATTCAATGTGTTATTCAGATTGCTTACAAAATCGTTTTCTGAAAAGTTGTCTACCATCATATTCTGAGTATTGTCATTAATCGTGTTCTGAATTTTTGTATTACTCAGAAGTTGAGCATATTCCTGCGCATTTGGTAACAACTCTTTAACAACTCGCTGCATCATTGCTGGAACATTGGAGGCCATTGGTTTATCAACTTTCACTGGAACAATTGGACTTCCAAGCTGGGAGTATCTGTACTCTGCTGATTTTGAGGCAAGGAATGCCGCTACCTTTACGGCTGTTTCCTTATTTTTGCTATTCGCTGATACTGCGTAACCTTGTGGAGAACCTGAGCCGTCAATAAAGTATTTGGAATTCTCGTAGGTTGCTTCATCCTTTGCAGGCCAGTACATCCAGTCGACTTGATCGCCCAGCTTTTCCTGGGAGCTGTAGATTTCCCATTGTCCATTTACGAACATGGCAGCTTTGCCCTGATAAAATAGGGACGATGCCTGATCATAATTGGTGTTCGTGGCGTTGGCATCGAACAATCCGGCTCTTTGCAGTTGCTTCATCTGCTGTGCCGCTGTTACGAATGCTTCTGGCAATGCTTTTACACCCTTCTCCTCAAGTGCTCCGAATCCACGTGGTTGCTCTCTTGTAACCAGCCCATTATAAAAAGCGGTCGTAATCCATTTTTCTTTAGCAAAGATTGACATCGGTACATAACCAGCAGCTTTCAACTTCTTAGCTGCATCGGCCATCTGGTCAATCGTCTTAAGTGGTGTCTTGATTCCTACCTTCTCAAAAATTGACTTGTTGTAATAGATCATTTGGAATTCAATACCAGTCTCAGGATAAGCATACACATGATTATCAGGAGCTACCAAACGCGATTCCACACCTGGGTTAAGATTCTTTTTGAATTCGGCAGTTGTGTCATAGTTGTCCAGCACCTCGACATTTTTCGATTTTGCAAAAGTTTGCAGGACAGGCCAATCCGCTAAATAGATATCTGGCATGTTGCCCGTTGCTGCATAAGTTTTAAGCTTCTGTCCCCCGTCCTGCACGGCAGGATCTAGTTCAATTTCTACGTCTGGCATCTTCTTCTTGAGCTCTTCCACCGCATAATCGAACGGCTTTATGGTATCGTCATCGAAATGCTGCGCATACACCTTCAATTTAATCGTTCCATCCCCTGATCCGTTATTGGAAGAGGCTGAGTTGTCTTCACCACAAGCGACCAATCCGACGGACATGGTGAGCACTAGCAAGGCTGCACTCCAAATTCTGAGATTTTTTTTCATTTGTTTTTCCTCCTCATGAAGAGTCTTTGATGATTACGCTTTCATTTGCTTGACTACAGTATACCGCTGCCTCGTTTCTTCTTTAAGGAATAAAACGGGTATTATCAGTAAAAAACGGGACAAATAGAGCAGCGGTCCTCCATATAGGAAAACCGCCAGGCTTAAATCGATGTGTTCTGCCTCACAAGGCAGATGCTACCTCTTTTTGAGTTGTTCATATTCTGTGGGTGTCATACCAAAGCGTTTCTTGAAACATTTGCTGAAATAATTAGGGTCACTGTATCCTACACTTTCGGCGATTTCTGACAGCTTCCGATTTCCTTTCAGCAAAAGCTCCTTAGCCTTCTTCATTCGGATGTGTGTAATATGATCCACTATGGAAAAGCCAGACTCCTTGCGAAATACGCGGCGCAGGTAGCTGGGATCGACGAATACTCCGCACGAAACCTGCTCAGCAGACAGCTCTGAGTCTGCATAATGTTCCTCAATATAGTTGATCGCCGCCGCAAATAAATTGGAAGCCTTCGTCGGACGCATATTCTCCATCAGTTGGATCAGCTTGCGGTATAGGGCGAGCATCCAACCTTCAGCAGCCTCCCAGGAATCTAACTCTCGAAGCCGTTCGTAAGGAGAATTGTCTCCTCCATTTTCCCATAGCCGGTCATAAGGGATGCCTCGTTCACTGGCAAAGGAAAGGGCTAAAGATACGATTCCCATAAGCATCGCATCTGCGTATTCGTCTCCCCATTTATATTTACTAAGCTGACGGATTGCCTTACGGACCTCCTCTAGCGTTTCACTGTCTTTCATTCGGAGGTCAAGCACAACCGCATCGCGTAGATGGCCCAAATCAGGCATACCTGCTCTGCTATGCAACACTTCGCCGCCCTGTCCCCTTAACTCTGCACTTTCGCTCTCCTGTGGAAGCACCGGTAGCTTCGGCTTAATGCGTTCCAACATCGAGAGCATTTCTTCTGCATTGAACGGCTTCAACAAATAATCCTGTACTCCGGTTCGAACCGCCTTCTGTAGGTATTCAAATTCGTTATGTCCAGATATGAATACAATAACGATGCGTTCGAACTTGACTTTCAACCTCTTGGCTAATTCAATTCCGTCAATGAAGGGCATATTGATATCTACGAGGGCGAGATGTGGCTGATGCCGCTCGGCTTCCTGAAGTGCTTCCTGTCCGTTCCTTGCTTCGCAGCAAACCCGAAAACCATGAATTTCCCAATCTATCTTCATACGCAGAAAGTCTCGGAACAGCGGTTCATCATCGACAATCATCACTTTATACATTTTGGTGTTCACTCCCCTTTGGCAGCATCGGCAGCGACAGGTCAACAGTTGTTCCCTCCGTGAGCACACTTTGCACGGATATCCCATACTCCTCGCCAAAATACAGGCTCAGTCGTTGCTGAACACTGTAGGTACCGATTGATCGTATTCCTTCTTTCGGTAAATGTCTGGACATGATAGTCTGAACTTGGAATTCATCCATCCCCACACCGTTGTCCTCCACTCGAACGACCACCTTATCGCCCTGTCTAAAGGCAAAAATGCGGATAAAACCTTTTGTTCCTTTCTTCTTAAGGCCATGGTAAATCGAATTCTCGACAAGCGGCTGAAGCGAGAGCTTCGGGATCGGTGTACCTTCAAACTCGGGAGGAATATCCACTTCATAGCGAAACACATCGGGATAACGGATTTGCAGAATCGTCAGGTAATCATCAGTAATCTGAGCTTCCTTTTCTAAAGTGATTAGTTCCCGTCCCTTGTTCAGCACCATTCGATAAAAATCTGCCAGCGCTTTTGTAGTATCTCTAGCCTCCTCATTACGATCTAACTCATTGAGTGCATAAATGGTATCCAAAGTGTTGTACAGAAAATGCGGTTTAATTTGGGCGCTTATCAGTGCAAGCTCATATTCACGCTTACGGTTCTGTTCCTGCCTTACCTCATCCAGCAGTTCCCGAACCCGTCTTACCATAAAGTTAAACGCTTCCGCAATGGTACCGATTTCATCTTCAGTACGGACTGTCGCAACAGGTTGCAAATCACCAGTTACTACTTTTCGCATGGCCTTAGTCAATTGTTCGAGAGGACTAACGACCATTCTGGACAGAAAGCTGGCACCCAGCCAGGAAAAAACAAGGCATAACACACCGATTAATAGCGACAATCTAACATTTTGCCGGACATCAGCTGTAAGCAGGCTAAGAGAAACAATATTGACCAACTTCCATTCCATACGGTTATAATCAGTGACCGTTATCAGGTTGCGCTCATACTCGAATGAACACGTTCCATGGGATGCATTAGGGGCACAACGTTGGATGGCCTCACCCAACTGCGGATTCACCGGATTCATCAGCATCTCATTGTCTTCTGCCACAGCCACGCGCATTTCGTTATCTAAAAAATAATAAGATTTAGGCGCATCTGGATCGCTGGAACGAAAGTAATCGGACAAACCTTCTTCCTTCACTAACAGAAAAAGCGTTCCATATGGTTCGCCGGTGTCTATATTAATGACCGTCTTCCCCAGCGTCAAAACGGGAGAGCTCGGATCTGGTGTTAGGAAATCCCTCTTCTCCATATCAAACCAGAGGGCCTGTCCATAACTTTCAGATTCCCTTACCCGCTTAAGCATGCTATAGATCTTGCGATCATCCCCGCTTTCGGTATAAGAGGCGAAAATCTTCCCTTCGTTATCAATGAAGACAGCGGCATCCACCTCACGAAAGATTGACAAATCAATGGATAGGCGGCTCTGCATCAAGTTTCCAAACTGAATAGGCTCCATGGCAGTATCAGGTTTGGCACCGTATGAATCATACATCCGGTTAATATTCGTGACCATAATATTGGCCGCCGTCTCCACACTCCTGAATATGTAATCGGTCCTAGACAAGATAAGCTGAGACTCATCGACCACATTGCTGGTAGTTTGGTCTATCAAAGAACGGCTGAAAAGTTGGTTGGACAATAGTCCAAGAATAAGCAGAGAAACAATAATTAGCGGAAGAAATACCGCTATAACCTTGCTTTTAAAGCGAAGTCGACCAAACCACTTACGAGCTAGTGACAGAATATTCACCTAGAACCCCTCCGTCATCAAGAGAATATCCATCATGTTAACACAAACAATCTCTACAGTAGTAGATCAAAAATAAAGTTTAAAAAATTCAACCGTCCATCTTGAAAGTACTTTAGAGATGTGTTAGGATAAAGTCGATTTTTAGTAAAATTATTAACTAAAAAGGTGTGAGCTCTTTTGGCAACCATTAAAGACATTGCCCGCGAAGCGGGTGTGTCTGCCGCAACCGTTTCAAGGGTTTTAAATAACGATCTGTCACTGTCCGTAAGCTCAGACACCAAAAACAGAATTTTTTTGGTTGCCGAGCAACTCGGGTATAAGCCTACCCGGCTGAGGCAATTAAAGCAGAATACGGAACGGGCCGGGAAAACGGTCTCCCTCCTGCTGTGGTGTTCTATTGAGGAGGAAAGAGACGATCCTTATTACGCCTCGATCCGCCGTGGAATCGAACTGCGCTGTGAAGAGCTTGGCCTGACGTTGGGCCAGACCTTGCGAGGCCGCTCGTCCATCGGCACCTTACAGAAGGCGGATGGTCTGATTGTTGTGGGCGGCGTTGATCCTGAAGAGGTATTCAAGCTTCATCCTGACAAGAACACCATTGTCCTTGTCGACCAGTACCATGAACAGTTGGAGTATGATTCTGTACGACTTCATTTCAGACAAGCTGTTGATCAGGCACTCGGACATCTACTTGAGCTTGGCCATCGACAAATCGGATTTATCGGCGGTAAGAGCGACGGTGAGCGAAGGGCGCATTATTTTGAACGATTCATGCGGGAACAAGGGTTGTACAATCCTCAATTCGTCCGTATAGGTTCCTGGAGTACCGCGGATGGTTATCTCATGATGAACGAACTCCTAGCCCAACAGGAACGACCGACAGCCTGCTTCGTCGCAAGCGATCCGCTCGCTATTGGTGCCCTCCGCGCCCTTCATGGACTTGGAGTCAAGGTACCAGAGGATATGGCTGTTGTTGGCTTCGACGACATTGAGATGGCAGCCTTCGTGCAGCCTCCGCTAACCACTATCCGTGCATATCCCGAACAGATGGGAAAGGCTGCCGTGCAACTGCTCTCTGAACGGTTTGAGGGGCGTGAACCACCTGCGTATAGCGTGATCGGGACTAAGCTTGTCATTCGAGAAAGCTCATGCAAAAAAGGCTAAAATTAGTACTTGAGAGTCTTATTGTCATTGATTAATATCCTTTCGTAAAACAATCAATATGATAACCCCTGAGGAGTGAATATCATGAACATTCATGTTAACGAAGCGCTTGGTTTGTTTCATTTGCAGTCCAAGGATTGCAGCTATATTATCCAGCTAGTAGAAGGATATCCCGCACATGTCTATTGGGGAGCTCAACTTCATCATGACCAAAGTCTCGCAAGTATATTGGAACTTAGGGAGCGTTGCTCCTTCTCTCCCACTCCCGTTTCTTCCAGTCGTATAATTTCTTTGGACACGCTTCCTCAGGAATACCCCCAGTATGGAACAAGCGACTTTCGTCAACCGGCTTACCAGGTTGCACTTGCGGACGGAACTCGAACTACTGAGCTAAAATATAGTGGTTACCGTATTGAACCGGGTAAACCCAAGCTCGAGGGACTTCCTTCCGTCTATGCCGAATCGGATGATGAAGCCACAACCCTCTATTTGATCCTTGAGGATCAATACTCGGGGCTTAAGACTACACTGCTCTATACTGTATTTGCGAACCACAGTGCCATTGCTAGATCTACTCTTTTTGAACAAAAGGGAAGCGCTACCATGAATATTGAACACGCCATGAGCGCCTCTGTCGACTTCGCCGATTCCAACTACCAAGCCCTCTACTTACCTGGAGCCTGGGTTCGGGAAAGACATATCCAACGCCGCGACCTCGGACCTGGCTCCATTCGGCTCGAGAGTAGACGGGGCTCCAGCAGTCACCAAATGAATCCCTTTCTGGCACTGCTTCGGCCTGATGTGACTGAAGATCGTGGGGATGTGTACGGTTTCAGTCTAATCTACAGCAGCAACTTCGTCGCACAGGCAGAAGTAGAGCAGTTCAGTCAGACTCGTGTAAGTATCGGAATCAATCCCTTTGACTTCTCCTGGCGGCTTGAGCCGGGTCAGTCATTCCAGACTCCTGAAGCCGTATTGGTCTTTTCCGAAGAAGGTCTTGGGGGCCTGTCACGCACCTATCACCGACTCTATCGCACACGTCTGTGCCGAGGGGCTTACCGTGACAAAGAACGTCCGATTCTCGTGAACAATTGGGAAGCCACATATTTCGACTTCGACGCCGATAAAATCGAGGCGATTGCCAAAGAAGCGGGGCCTCTTGGAATTGAGCTGTTTGTTCTTGATGACGGTTGGTTTGGTAAGCGAGACAACGACAACAGTTCGCTTGGGGACTGGTTCGAAGACCGCCACAAGTTGCCCGGCGGTCTTACTGACCTGGCCAAACGGGTTAATGAACAAGGATTACAGTTTGGTTTGTGGGTTGAGCCGGAAATGGTATCACCTGATAGTGAACTGTACCGCAACCATCCCGACTGGTGCCTGCATGCGGAAGGTCGGCGGCGGACGGAAGGCCGATCCCAACTGGTGCTCGATCTCTCCCGCAAGGAAGTATGCGACTACTTGTACGAGACGCTTAGCTCCGTATTTTCGATCGCTCCAATCACTTATGTCAAGTGGGACATGAACCGTAACATGACGGAGATTGCTTCGGCTACAGCCCCTAGCGAACGACAAAAGGAAACTGCGCACCGTTATATGCTCGGACTTTACGATCTGTTGGAACGTCTGACCTCCCAGTTCCCGGACATCTTGTTCGAAAGCTGTTCTGGAGGCGGTGGGCGATTTGATCCCGGAATGCTCTACTATATGCCGCAGACATGGACCAGTGATGATACCGATGCCATTGAAAGATTGGCTATCCAGTATGGAACAAGCATCGTGTACCCGGCCAGTACCATGGGGGCCCACGTATCGAACGTGCCGAACCACCAGGTGGGACGAAACACCTCCCTCGCCATACGTGGCGACGTGGCAATGAGCGGGAATTTTGGCTACGAACTTGACCTTACTGCATTTACGAATGAAGAAAAAGAACTCGCTGCCAAACAAATTGCCCAGTATAAAGAAATCCGTTCCCTTGTACAGCAGGGAGATATGTATCGACTTCTTAGTCCGTTTGAAGGCCGAGGCGATACTGCCTGGATGTTTGTTAGCGAGGACCAGTCCGAAGCTTTTGTCGCTTACTTCCGTGTGCTGGCTGAGCCAAATGGACCTATCCGGCGACTAACGCTAAAAGGACTTGACCCAGACAAAAAGTATGTAATCGAAACCGGTGCGACCGGCAATACTTCAGATTCTATTAATACCTCGGCTGTAGATGGCGTTTCTCCTTTCCGTGTAGCGTTTGACGGCGAAATTTTTGGAGGTGACCGCTTAATGAAAATTGGGCTTGTTGTCTCGGATCTTACTGGGGATTTTGCCAGCTCTACCTTCCGCCTTAAAGCGATCTCCTGCTAATCAAAATGAAGGGATTTGCTTCAATATCGCAATAGGAAATAAAAAGAAAAACGGATTCGTTCTACAACGAATCCGTTTTTCTTTATTCAGACATCTCAGTTCATAACAGTCCTTGATTTTCCTTTTCCATATCATACTATACAATTTTAACCTGCTAGAGTCTGACTTCAATTTCTTATTATCTAGTATTCTAAAGATGTATGGTTCAGTACGGAAGGCATTGAAAGTACACTACTCAGTAGTTCCATCAAACTTTTTATTTCATAAGTAGGTTGAATGCCGGACGTATTTGTTTTTCCGGAAGGGTTGAACCAGCAAGTGTCAATTCCGTACTTATTCCCTCCTTGAATGTCCGAGGTTAAAGAATCGCCCACCATTAGGACCTTACTTTTATCTGAAATAGCTAGCTTGGTAAATGCGTAATCAAAAATTTCGGCCTGCGGCTTTTGGTAACCCACTTCTTCTGAAATAATTATCTGCTCAAACACATGACGCAGCGGGGAAAGCTGAATTCTGGAGGTTTGGACCTCTTTTATTCCATTCGTAATGATCGCCAAACGACTCTCAGATAGTACGTCACATAATTCAACCGCTCCGTCCATCAAAAAAGCTCCTTCACCCAAATAACGTAAATAAGCAGCACTAAAGGCGTCTGGATTGAAGTCTAGCTTATGAACAGTAAACAATCGTTTAAATCTTTCCACCCGCAGCTGTGCCGAGGTAATAAGTCCTTCCTCTGCCTCTCGCCACAACGAACTGTTGATCTCATCATAGCTAGATTTATACTCAGTGGCCCCTTGCGGCAATCCAAATTGGGCAAACGTATTATGTAGCGCATGACTCTCTGCCATTTTAAAATCAAACAGCGTATCATCAACATCAAATAAAATAATTTCGTATTTCATAACGACCCCCAACCTCCATGTCATAACTTTGCTATATGGTTAAGTTCCATGAACTATAGACTTGTCCCAAATAGGATATAGAAAAACGGAAATAGACTATCAATACAGTATGATCTCCCGGTAATTATACAGAACCTCATTGATTCGTCAAGTCATGGAACACGCCATAATTGAATCAAACTTGCTGATCCTTGCTATTGTGCTCCAAATATCAAAAAAGTCGACTCCTTATAATAGGAATCGACCGTTTTAAAATCCTAGTGATTTTTATTAATCCATTCGGTTAATGTTTGATCAAAATAATGAGGTTCTTCAAACATCGGATTATGCCCACTATGTTCAAAAACCACCTTTTTTACGTTCGTATAGCTATCATCGACCCGATCCCATAATGAAACAGGTGCGACTAAGTAATCAGATCTCCCAAGACCAATAAACACGGGCTTATCGACATCCGCCAAGGACTGTATCAAATCCATCTTTCCGAAGGCTTCTCCCCATAAATAATCAATGATAGGCATGTTTGTGTGCACATCATTCCACATATAAGCTGCATCATAGGTATAATCATAAAAGCTTTGTGCTCCCATACGTATACACATGTGAACAAATCTTCTGTCGGGCTCTCTTTTGATATCATTCTCTAATAAAGCAATTTCCTTTTCAAAACGGTCCTTTCTTTCTGGACTGGCCGTTTCATAAAAGAATGAAAAGCTTTGCCGCTGTCTTTCTTGGCTGTTCGTAGGTGCTGAATTTAATAGCACCAC
>RCUE01000024.1_pt1 | contig 99609 bp, 82 predicted proteins | sample 2166111 | NCBI WGS metagenome assembly RCUE01 (sample SAMN09930795, study PRJNA488358) | compost metagenome | feature: garden; material: soil; isolation source: compost soil in phenylacetonitrile-enriched culture | place: Germany: Experimental Botanical Garden Goettingen | collected 2016-01-27 | reverse complement strand
GTTATAAAGCAATTGCAAGCAAGGTTCACTTGTCTGAAGGAACTGTTCGAAACTACATTTCGACCATATACTCAAAAATGCAAGTGCAGAGCCGTGACGAAGCAATTGAAAAAGCTAAAACAGAGTTGCTTACAGACTCTTAATAAAAGCAAGATATGTAGACACCAGCATATGTCACTTGTTTAAACAACGTGAAAGAGATATCCTGCATTAGACAGAGTTTTTCAGCTTCGGAATTAAAAGAGTAGCTATAGTACCACCGAACCTAATAGATTGAAGTGAAAATAGCGTCGTCCTAAATTTGGTCGACGCTATTTTTGTATGCTGTTGATCCGCAAGTATGCGCAACGTTTACCTTAGCAAAACCGTATATGTAGAACAGCAATTGTATTTTGTTGCATATCCATAGAAGTCTACCATTCTACAAACTTGCAATTGCACTATCTAATGGGGGATAATGGAAGGGATACTTTCGACAGAAAATAGGGCTAAAGATAGAGAGGATACCTATAAAAGGTAGATCAGATTTACCGCATTTTTGTATATTATTGTAGAATAAGATCGTAATTCAGGTTATAGTAAAGGAAGAAATTAACTAGTATAGATTATACCCAAATACGTAATTGTGGAGGGAAATATGAGTACATTTAAAAATTGGTTGAATACAACTAAAAAAGGACTTGGAGACCAGGTTAAGAAATTTAAGAATAAAGATTTTATGGAAGCTGTTGTTGCAGGTTGTGCATTAGTAGCATTTGCCGACGGTACTATTAGTCCGGAAGAGAAAACAAAAATGGCCGGATACATAAATATTAGTGAAGAATTGAAAGTGTTTGATATGGGTGAGGTCATCAACCGTTTCAATCACTATGTAGCGAACTTTGAATTTTCACCTGAAATCGGTAAACAGGAAGCACTGAAGGCGATTGGTAAATTGAAAGGTAAGCCAGAAGTAGGCCGACTCGTCGTTGGCGTATGTAGCGCTATTGGCGCAGCTGATGGTGACTTTGATGCCAATGAGCAGCGAATTGTGGCTGAGATTTGCGGCGCGCTTGGTTTGAATCCGTCTGAATTTAGTCTGTAAATTTTACGGAAGGGAGGTGTGTTAATCAGTGGCTGTAATTAATCTGGTCAAGGGCCAGAAAATTGATTTGACCAAGGGAAACACAGGACTGACCAAGGTTATAGCAGGATTGGGATGGGACCCTGTACAGTCCAAAGGATTTTTTGGCTTCAAGAAGCAACCCAATATTGATTGTGACGCTTCTGCCATTTTGCTGGATGCCAACGGAAAACTGACTCAGTCAGATAACGTAGTGTGTTTCCACAATAAAAAAAGTCCATGCGGCTCTGTCGTGCATTCCGGTGATAATCTGACCGGACAAGGCGACGGTGATGATGAACAAATTGCGATTGACCTGGCACGTATTCCTGCCAATGTCGACAAAGTGCTTGTTGTTGTGAATATATATGATTGCGTAAACCGGAAACAGGATTTCGGCATGATCGAGAAGGCGTATATCCGCATTCTGGATGGTACTAATTCCAAGGAACTGGTGACGTTTAATTTATCTGATAATTATGAAGGGCTGACCGCACTGGTCTGTGGAGAACTCTATCGTCATAACAACGAATGGAAGTTTGCTGCAATCGGTGAAGGAACCCATGCCGTACATATTGATGTGCTGGCTCAGCGTTATATGTAATTTTAGGTTGCTCATACAAAACTTAATGTGAAAAGGGGTTCTTACTCATGGCAATTAACTTATCCAAAGGTCAAAAAATCGATTTGACGAAAACAAATCCAGGTTTGTCCAAAATCACAGTGGGTCTCGGTTGGGACACAAATAAATACGATGGCGGTAAAGATTTTGATCTGGACGTATCCGTATTTTTGGCTAATGCGGAAGGTAAAGTAGAATCCGATAAGAACTTTGTCTTTTTTAATAACCCACAAAATGAGAACGGCTCTGTCGTTCATACAGGGGATAACCGCACAGGTGATGGCGACGGAGATGACGAGCAAATTAAAATTGATCTGGGTAGCGTGCCAGCTAACGTTGAAAAGATCGCTTTTACGATTACAATCTATGAAGCACAAGAACGCAGCCAAAACTTTGGACAAGTGTCCCGTGCTTACGCTCGTATCGTAAACGAAGCAAACAATGAAGAATTGGTCCGCTTTGATCTGGGAGAAGATTTCTCAATCGAAACAGGCGTTGTTGTAGGCGAACTGTATCGTCATAGCGGTGAATGGAAGTTCAATGCCATTGGTAGCGGCTATCAAGATGGTCTTGCAGGATTGACGCGCGATTACGGTTTGGCATAAAAAATCTATACAAAGAAAGCAGGTATGCGGAATGACCATTAGCCTTTCCAAAGGACAACGTATTGATCTGACCAAAACGAATCCTGGCTTGACTCGTGTCGTTGTAGGTCTTGGATGGGATACGAATAAATACAGTGGTGGCGCGGACTTTGACCTGGATGCTTCAGCTTTCCTACTTTATGAAGACGGCAAAGCCAAAGCTGCGGATGATTTTGTATTTTACAACAACCCGACAGGTGGAGCAGGATCGATTACCCATACAGGCGATAACCGCACAGGTGAGGGCGATGGGGATGACGAGCAAATCATCGTTGATTTCTCGAAGATTCCTGCGAACATCCATCGTATCGGGATCACGGTTACCATTTATGATTACGAGGCACGCGCGCAAAACTTTGGTCAAGTGTCCAATGCTTTTGTGCGTGTGGTAGATGCAGCAACGGATCGTGAAGTGCTGCGCTACGATTTGGGAGAAGATTTTTCCACCGAAACGGCCGTCGTATTCTGTGAATTTTACCGTCAGAATGCAGACTGGAAATTCCAGGCTATCGGTAGTGGCTTTGCTGGTGGATTGGGTGCGCTTGCTAAAAACTATGGCTTGGACGCTCAATAATATCCACTTGGGGTGGTGTCCATAGGGCGCTACCCTTTCTTTTTAAGCTATTACATTGAGCATTTTGCATAAATCCCAAGAGCATTTTCAAATCAGCAATATATAGATCGAAACGCTTTAGTTTGTCTTTATATTGTTCTTATGTGCGTTGGGAATCGAATGATCCAAAATGCTACATTAGCGTACGCTGACACATGACAAACCGACAGAAAGGTGACACAATCATGGCTGTTATCGTAGTAAAGGGACAGAAGGCGGATTTGACGAAAACAAATCCGGGCCTGACCCATGTCAACGTAGGGATTGGCTGGGAGTCCCCAGCGTCTCTGGAGCTGGATACTTCGGCATTTTTGCTAGGTCCTGGAGGAAAAGTATCGGGCGATGAGGATTTAATTTTTTATAACAATCCGACCACGCCCTTTATCACCTATTCAGACGGACAACAGTCCGGTGACAAAAAGCAATTTGCCCTTGATCTGACGCGAATTCCTGCAAACATCGAGAAGATTGCGTTTACGCTGACGATTTATGATGCGGATCAGAAACGGCAAAATTTTGGACAGGTTCAAGGTGGGTTCATTCGTTTTGCTCATCCGGTTAGTGGAGAGGTTTTGCGGTTTAATTTGGACAGTGGATTTACAGTGGAAACTGCGATTGTTATTGGTGAACTGTATCGTCATAACGGGGAATGGAAATTCAACGCGATTGGCGCAGGTTTTTCCGGTGGATTGGATGCGTTGTGCGTTAATTTTGGGATTGAAGTGGAAAATAATCCGGCTCCGCCCACGCCAGTGCCTACACCTCCGTCTCCAGCGCCTCGACCAGCACCAACGCCGCCACCAGTACCACCTGCTCCGAAGCCAGAGCCATCTGCAACACCGGTGAATCTGAATCTGCGGAAAATTGAGCTGAAGAAGAAGGGCGACACCATTAATCTGAAAAAGGGCTCAGGCGGATTGGGTGAAATCCTGATCAATCTGAACTGGAATCAGGTGCAGCAAAGCAAGGGATTTTTTAATCGCGGCTCCAAGGGTGTCGATCTGGATCTGGGCTGCTTATATGAGATGAAGAATGGAGATAAAGGCGTTGTACAGGCGCTCGGGGAAGTTTTCGGTTCTCTAAATCGCTTTCCGTACATTGCTCTGGATGGCGACGACCGAACAGGCTCTGTGAAAACAGGGGAAAATCTTCGCATCAACGGTGCTAAAATTTCTGAAATTAAGCGAATTTTGGTGTTTACCTTCATTTATGAAGGAGTCACGAACTGGTCACAAGCGGACGGGGTAGTCACGCTGTACCAGAAGGATGGGCCGGACATTATCGTTCACATGAATGAACATGACAATCGCAAAGGGATGTGTGCAATTGCCATGATCCAAAATGTAAACGATGAAACGTTTAGCATTGAAAGACTCGTGCAGTTCTATGGCGGTCATCGTGAGTTGGATCGGGCCTATAACTGGGGCATGCGCTGGTCGCAGGGTAGCAAATAAATTGAATTATCGGAGGCACTCTTTTCATGTTGAATGATTTGTTTAAAAATATCAGCGAAAACTACGGCCATTTCTTTTCATGGAGTGATGTTGTAGGTACGCTTACTGATCCAGTGAGTTGGGGGATTATAGGAACTCTCATTTTGCTGGAAGGACTTTTATCGGCGGATAACGCCTTGGTTCTCGCAGTTATGGTTAAACACTTACCTAAGGAACAACAGAAGAGAGCCTTATTTTACGGGATTTTGGGTGCGTATATATTCAGGTTCCTGGCTATCGGCTTGGGTACATTCCTGATTAAGTTCACCCTGATTAAGGTACTGGGTGCGGCTTATCTGCTCTATATCGCTTATAAGGGCTTATTCAAGTCCGAAGGTGATGGAGAAGTGAAAAACAAACCTACTTCTTTTTGGAAAACGGTATTAATGGTCGAACTGATGGATATTGCCTTCAGTATTGACAGCGTCATTGCAGCTTTCGGTGTGAGCGAGAAAGTATGGGTTCTGTTCCTGGGTGGTATTCTCGGCGTTCTGATGATGCGTGGCGTTGCTCAAGTGTTCCTCAAGCTCATTGATAAATTTCCGGAACTGGAACAGACAGCCTTTATTATGATCGCCATTATCGGGGGTAAAATGCTGGCTGCTGCTTTTGGCTTTCATATGTCGCAGATTTTATTTTTCGGCATTTTGATTGCTGTCTTTGTAGGCACAATGGTTATCAGCTCGGCGAAAAGAAAGAAAAAGGCCGACAAAGAGGCTTAATGTACAAAGTATAGCGAAATCCCTCCTGAAACTAAGGGGGGATTTCTTTTATACCCGAGGCACAGGGCTTCAGTCAGGCAAGAAAGAGCAAGAGGAGGGGAAGGGCCCTGAAATATTTTAATGATTTAACCTCTGAGGAAGTAGAAGCGATCTTTTGTACTCCACCGATGGAGTTTCATAACCGTTCACCCAAAAGTATATTGGCTTATGCCATAGGAGCGGCTTTGTACATGCCGGCGACTCGCTTGGAAGTAGCGGAAGAGATCAAGAATGGAAAGCATGAAGGACTAACAACGGTCATTCTGGATTTGGAGGATGCTATAGGGGATCAGCAGGTCGGACAGGCTGAAGAATCGCTGGCACAGCAACTGTTTCAACTATTGTCCTATGTACGGACAGGGATGATGAGTGAACAGCAATTACCTTTGCTGTTTGTACGTGTGCGATCTGTGGAACAGCTGGAACGACTGCTGAACAGTTTGGGAGAAACCCTGGAGCTGCTTACGGGCTTTGTCTTCCCCAAGTTCTCCTCTGATAATGGACGGGCGTATTTTGCACTCATTGCTGAATATAACCGGACTATGCATACAGGTGCAGGAGACGCAAGCCGCACGCCTGTGTTGTATGGATTGCCGATTCTTGAAAGCTCTAAAATTATTTATCGGGAAACCCGTTGGAAAGAGCTGCTGGCGATAAAAGAAATTTTGGACGAGGTTCAGGAATATGTGCTGAATGTACGAATTGGGGCCACTGATTTCTCCAGTCTGTATGGGCTGAGACGCAGCCCGGATATTACGATTTATGAGATTGCCGTCATTCGGGACTGCATCGCAGATATTATTAACTTGTTCGGACGCGTGGACTCGGACTATGTCATTTCCGGTCCTGTATGGGAATATTTCTCTCACCGGGAACGTATCTTTAAACCTCAATTAAGAGTGTCGCCTTTTGAAGACGCATTTGGGAAGCCGGGGCGCTACTTGCGAATGGACTTCATCTCAGATGCAGTGGATGGGCTGATTCGCGAAGTTATGATGGATAAAGAGAATGGGATTATCGGCAAAACGATCATTCATCCGTCCCACATTAAGCCGGTACAGGCCATGTATGCGGTGACTCATGAAGAGTATATGGATGCACTTGAGATTGTTGAACGTAACGACGGTAGTCTGGGTGTATTCAAGAGCACCTATGCCAACAAAATGAATGAAATTAAGCCTCATTTGAATTGGGCTTATCGTATTATAAATAGATCTAAAGTATACGGGGTGTTACATGAACAACAACATTTTGTCAGTCTCTTACCCAACTACGAAAACACATCTGCTGCCAATTCTGGAGCAGTTCAGCGTTAAAATTACGGAGACTCATAATCCATTCCGTCTTCCTGTGGACAAGCTGTTTGCGATGGCGGCACGGGTCAATAAAAAGCGTTCATTTTTATTTGTCAGCAAGGTGCTGGGCAAGCATATTCCGGTAAACCCATACACCTCTCTGCTCAGTGGTGCGGCGCTGGCGATCCTGCTATATAAGGAGCTTGTCCCACAAGCGGGACAACAGATGGATGAACTGATTGGAGAGGCCGTGAGAGGACTACTTAACCCAGACTATGCGAAAGAGGCCTATCGAAAGCTGATGGATGAGCGTTTAGCTTTTGCTTTTACGGAGCCGATCAAGTTTGTTGGTTTTGCCGAGACGGCTACAGCACTGGGACACAGCATGTATCGGTTGTTTGACGACGGAGCCTCGTATATTCATACGACGCGCGAGGATATTCCGGGCCTTCGGCCTATTATTCGGTTTGAAGAAGAGCATTCGCACGCTGTTGATCATCGTTGCTATGCACTGGATGAAGGTGCTTTTGCGGGTGATGGCCCGATTGTGCTGGTAGATGATGAAATTACGACGGGGAAAACAACGCTTAATATCATACGGGATATTCAGGAGCATTTTCCGCGTAAACAGTATGTGATTGCTTCGTTATTGGATTGGCGGACAGACAGCGACGAGCAGGCTTTCGCTGATCTGGAGGTAGAGCTAGGCATTACGATTACGCCTTTAAGCTTGCTCAAAGGAAAGATTGAGGTACAGGGAGTACCAATACTGGATCACGCAGAATATGCTGGACAGGCTGGGAACCCAGAACATGCAGCCACTAGCATGGCAGAGGTTAATAAAGATGCTTCTGGAATAATTGACCACCGTTTTGAACAGGAGGCTTCCGGTTTTGAGCGGGTAGTACACAGCTCCATGTCAACGGACGGGTACACCAATACAGCTCCTTATCTAAAATATACAGGCCGTTTTGGTCTACAATCCACTGACAATTCAGCGTTGGATGCAGAAATCACGCGTACAGCCGAACGACTGAAGCAACTTCGTTCTGGGCAACGCACGCTGGTTATGGGCACGGGAGAATTCATGTACATTCCAATGCGGATTGCAGCAGAGTTAGGCCCGGATGTGTATTTTCAATCGACGACACGCAGCCCGGTATATCCCCACCGAGAAGAAGGGTATGGAGTCGCTTGTGGTGTGACATATCCATCGCCTGAGGACAGTACGATACGCAATTTTATTTATAATGTAGACCCTGGTCAGTATGACGAAATATTCGTTTTGATGGAAAGGGAGTCGGACCTAGAGCGGATGAACCCCATGCTGGAGGCTTTGAACCGTCTGGGCTGCGATAAAGTGCATGTCGTTTATTTTAACGGTTTAACTAGACAGGAGAGTAAAGGAGCGCGGATATGAAGCAAGCACTCATGGAGCAAATACAGCAGAAGAACATTCATCCGCCCAAACCTCTAGGCAGTTATCCTGCCTCGGATGTCACATTTTTATTGAAGGATTTGAGTAGGGTTACGTTGGAAAAAGGGACGGAGGATCGTGAAGAGGCGATTCAGTCGGGCGTCCATTATTCAGAAATGCTGCCAGTGGAATACGAGCCCACCGCAGAGTATATTGCATTGTTTCACGAAACGCTTGCCCAATCTGCCCAAAAGGTTGCATTAGCGGCAGCTTCTGTGGCTGAGATGATTGTGAGAAAAAGAGGTCTGAACACGGCGATTGTTTCTCTTGCCAGAGCGGGAACGCCCATTGGCATCCTGATCAAGCGTTATATTGACTGGAAGTATGGCGTATCCTTGCCGCATTACAGCATTTCTATTATTCGTGGCAAAGGCATTGACCGGAATGCGATATTATACATTTTACAGCAGCATGGGCTGGGGATTGAACTTCAGTTTGTCGATGGCTGGACGGGGAAAGGGGCAATTCGCCAGGTATTGATTGAGGCCTGCCGTGAGATGAATGCGGATTACGGGTTGCGCCTAAATGATGATCTGGCGGTGCTGGCCGATCCGGGCAGATGTTCAGAAACCTTTGGTACACGAGAAGATTATTTGATTCCAAGTGCTTGTCTGAATTCGACTGTATCAGGTTTAATGAGTCGGACGGTATTACGCGACGATCTCATAGGCCCTGACGATTTCCATGGGGCCAAATTTTATGAATCCTGGCGGTCAGTGGATCAGTCCAATACGTTTGTGGATACGGTATCCGGGTATTTTCAAGACGTGGCTGAAGCGGCCGTTGCATATGCTGAACTAATGACATTGAATCCGCCTGCGGTGACATGGCAGGGCTTACGGGATATTGAGGCGATTCAGCAGGCATTTGGCATTCGGGATATCAATCTGGTCAAGCCCGGAGTGGGGGAGACGACTCGTGTACTGCTGCGCAGAGTGCCGTGGAAAATTCTGATTGACCGTGAAGATAATCCGAATCTTCAGCATATTATGCTGCTGGCCAAGGATCGTGGAGTGCCTGTAGAGGTATTTGAAGGATTGACTTATTCCTGCTGCGGAATTATCAAGCCGCTCAAGGGGGGACAAGAATGATCTACGCAAGTGATCTGGATCAGACACTGATTTACTCCAAACGTTCGCTTGGCGTACCGCTGGAGTCCCCTGGTCTGTTGCCTGCGGAACAGATAAACGGGGCGACATCGGCTTTTATTTCTGAACAAGCCCTGCAATGGCTAAAGATACTGCCTGAAGATGTGATGTTTATGCCCGTGACGACTCGGACGATGGAACAGTATCGACGAATCACCGTGTTTCAGACGGAGTTGGTTCCCGCATATGCCGTGACGAGTAATGGCGGAAACATCATCGTCGGAGGCGAGGTGGACCGAGAGTGGAATCGGCGTATTCACGAACAAGTACGCCGCGATGGTGCTCATGCGGAAGAAGCACGTCAGGTGTTCGGACAGGTGCTGCATGAAGACTGGGTGGTAAACGAACGCTTTTGCGACGAGTTATTCTATGCTTTCATGATTGAACGGGATCGTATGCCGCTGGAACAGGTGCTGGAGAAGGCGCGAATCATGCGTGAAATGGGCTGGGAGGTATCCATTCAAGGTCGTAAGGTGTATTTGGTACCTGCAGCCGTGAATAAACAGGCAGCCGTGGAGCATATCCGTAACCTCACGAATGGAGGGACCGTGGTTGCGTCCGGTGACTCTTTGCTAGACCGTTGTCTGCTGGACTATGCCGATTATGCGATTGCTCCGCGTCATGGTGAATTGTATCGGGAACAGCTGCGGGATAAGCTGGAGGTCAATTATCGTTTTACAGAAGTGTCGGGGGTTTATGCAGCGAACGAAATCATGGCGTATGTTCATGAAATACACCGGAGTGTGTTCGCAGCTCAAACTTCATTTTCAGAATAGATAGGGGACGTGGCTCTGTGAAGAAGGTTAAAGTGTATTTTAACCGCTGGTTTTCAGTGGCGTATCATTATATGAATGCTATTCGTAACAATGAGGACGGTATTCCGTTCGAGATCTATGCGACGCACTCTGATCCGCAGCATATGGCGTTACAGGCCAGTGATGTAGCTGAAGTAGAGCCTCGCACCAGTGGTGTGGAGTACGCACGGTTTTGCGCTGATTTTTGCAGGCGGCACGGAATTGATGTCTTTATCCCACGGTGGAATATGCTCGATATTAGCAAGCATCTTTATTTGTTCGATGATATTGGGACAAAAGTGATGGTATGCCAAGATACCGAACTGCTGGAGCAACTGATGGAAAAGGATCTGTTTTATGAATCCATCCGTCAAAAGGACATTGTCACGATTCCCGATTATGCCATTGCCAGCAATGCCGAGCAGTTTAAACAGGCTTATGAGTCGTTAATAGCACTTGGGCATAAGGTATGCTTCAAGCCATGTAATGCAGAAGGCGGAATGGGCTTTCGTATCATCGACAATGAACGTAATCCGCTGGACGAACTGTTCGGACATGCGCTGAATCATATTTCGTTTGAGGAAGCACACCGCGTATTGTCATCCACAGAATCATTTCCCAATCTGATGGTGATGGAGTTGCTGGAGGGATACGAATACAGTATTGACTGCCTGGCTGACCGGAACGGAAAGCTGCTAGCGGCAGTTCCGCGTAGGAAGGCAGGAGGACGATTACGGCTGCTGGAGCAGCATCCCGAGCTGTTGGAGGTGGCACAGAAGGTCGCTGAGGCGTATCATATTCCGTACAATTATAATATTCAGGTAAAATATAACGGCGAGCATGCCAAGCTGCTAGAGATCAATCCGCGGATGTCCGGAGGACTTCATGTATCGTGTTTGTCAGGTATCAACTTTCCTTATCTAGCGGTGAAATCGGCCTTGGGTCATGAGATCGGTTCACTTCATCCGCAATACGACATTTTAGCCAGTCATATCGAGCAGCCAATCACCATACGTAAATCCGTACATTGACACACACAAATATTGTTTTCTACAATATGGTAAGGGTTTACGTCAGGAGGTACAAGCTATGACTTCTAAAATGTGGGGTGCCACGATTGCTGTGGTCAGCTACCTGATTGCGCTTTTACTAAGTTCTTGGTTGCCGTTGTTTGTGTGTTTGGCGATTCCGATCATTGGTCTGGGAGGATACAGCCTTATCATGGCTGTTCGCCATCCTCGTCCCAACCTGACCGGTTCCGTGATTCCGGTGGGACAGGAGCAGGCTGGTGAGACACGACAACATGAGAAGGAAACTGCTGCACCGCTAGAGTCTATAACAGGACAAGCACGTTTGCCAGACCAGATGAACAGTGAATTTGTTCAGGTTATGGAGTATCTGGAGGTACTGGAGGATATGGTGATCTCCGAGGGACAGAAAGATGCGCTAGATAACGAGATTGTCGAGAAGGCGCTGGCTCTATTTGCACGTTTGCAGCGGGTCATTCCGCTTTTGCATGAACTGAACAACAGCGAAGTGAATCATACGGTTCGGAGATTGATTTTGAAGGATTTGAATGGGCTAATTAATCCGTTTCTTCGGCTCAGCGGCGATGCGAAGCGGACCAACCGGAGGACGTTGTTAAACGGATTACGGGATGTGGATAGTAAAATATCAGTAATTGTATCCACGGTGGAGCATAAGGATCTGATGGAATTACAGAGCAAAGCGGAGCTTATTCACCAGCGTTATAGCAGTTCCGAATTGTAGGCGATTTGTAAGAAAATAAAAAAGTAGCAAATTAGCTGCTCTGAAAAACAACGATTATACTTGGGAACAGTTGTTTTTTAGAATAGGAGGTAGCGTATGGCGACCCCATGGGCTGAGTTGAAAAAAGAAGATGAACAGAAGGTGACTGAGGAGGCTTCACAGCTGATTCAGAAGGTATCACAAAGCGATGTCATGAGCTTGGATACCTTAATGGATGATATCGGTAAGTTGGGGGTTAAAACGCAGGAACGTGCGGGGCAGACCCTTAAAATGCTGGATCGTCCGGTAAACGACCTCATGTCCGGTGATCGGGCTGAGGTATCCAATATGATCTTAAAGCTGCGTGATGAATGTGAAACGCTCCAGCAGAGCAAAAATGTGAGTTTTTTTGGCAAGCTTCTGCGTAAAAGCCCGTTAAAAAACTACATTTACAAGTATCAGTCGGTGAAGACGAACATCGAGAAAATCATTACTGCCTTGAGAGATGGTAAGGATAATCTGGAAGAAAACATCGTCAGCATGAGACAGTTGAAGAAGGCTTCCATTGAAGAAATCTACAATTTACAGACGAAGATCGCCTTTGGTAATCGCCTGAAAGAACTGTTTGAGACCGAGATTGCCAAGCCGGAAAATGAAAACCGCAAGCCTCATCTGGAGCGGGGATTGCGCAAGGTGGTTACTCGTACGCAGTCTATGACCGAAATGATTTTGTTATACAATCAGGCGATTGCGGCAACGGATATTATTAATGATAACAATGATAAACTGATTGATTCTGTAAATAATGCGATTGATAAAACATCGAATCTGATCACTGTATCGGCTATGATCGCGATGGCGCTGGCGGATCAGGACAAAATCATTTCAGCCGTCGATGCGACCAACCGTACCATTGAAGATCAATTCAAGGAAAATGCGAAGCTTCTCAAAACGACGACCGAGAGAACGACAGATCTGCTTAGCAAGCCTTCTATGTCACTGGAGGCTGTGAATCAGGCGATTGGTGATTTGGTATCTGCTTTGGATCTGTCTGAAAAATCAAACCGTCGGATTATTGAAAGCTGCCATGATTATACAAGTAAAATGACAGCAATCAATACCAACCTTAGCCAACGTTTGGGCATCGAAGGGAAAGAACAATCCAAACCACTGAAGGATAACCATTCTTCTGAGGGTCTAAGTTCGTTTTTGAACTAGCTATTATACAATAATATAATAATCTATGAAAAAAGACGCCAGGGTGAGTCCCAAGGGCGTCTTTCTTTGGTTTGGCAGTGGACAATAAAGGACATGATGAACATATATAGTATTCTCGTGCATAAACTCTTAAAAAGTGAAATGACAAAGGAGAGAATGAGCGTATGATGTCCTTTATTTTAGGGTGTGTGATTGTCTTTTTACTCGTGGCTGCCAGTAGCGAAAAAGCAGACTCTATTGTGGAGTTAAATGAAACTGTGAAATAAAATTTTTTATTGAAAATCATGCATTTTCTGATAGGATAGAGTTAAATATTGGAATCCAAAAGGAGAATGCATGCTGGAATTTTCATTTGAAATCATCGACGAATCGAAAATTAACATTGTATATCAGTATGGAAGCAGCAGCTTCAATTTTAATTTATTTTTTAACTACGGTGTGTGGACGCTGCATCCTTTTGACGGGATTCTACTGCAGAACAAGGAAATGTGCCGTCTGATCGTTACGGATCTGTTTAAGAACAAAGATTTTCATGTCATGCTGGCACGCGAAAATATTTTATTATCAACCCTGCGTACCTCTATTGATCTCAATCCCGAAACTCGGGGAGATCGATATCAGGAACAGGAATTTGATGAACTGTCTGATTTTGCCGAGACACACAGCTTTGAAGAGGTACTGCAAATCGAGCAGGATTCCGTCCGCGAACGTATGGACTTTTTCCAAAACATCATTCAAAAAATGTATATGGAAGGATTCGGCCCCGAAGACAATGATTTTAACAAGGTACAAGCTATTCTTCGAATCTATAAGGCTGCACATGACCAACTCGGAGAATTAAGCGACTTTCCCCTGAGAGGCGACGAACGACGCAGATGGTAGAGTAGACGTACTAGACGTACAAACGCAAACATCATAGAGGAGCGTGGGGAACATGAGCAGTATTTCTTTACTTAAAAAGAATGCGCAACTGGTACTGACTAAAAAGAATCTAACGAATGTGACTGCGAGAGTTGGATTGGTGCTCGATATTTCAGGATCTATGAGAAGTTTGTACAAAAATGGTACCGTTCAAAAGGTGTTGGAACGAATTGTTGCAGTAGCGAGTGCTTTGGATGATGATGGTGTACTGGACGTATGGGTGTATGATCACCGTTTTTCACGGTTACCTTCCGTTACCGAAAATGATGTTGACAACTATGTTGAAAGACATATTCTGTCCAATGATTATTTGCCCAAGTTCGGTCGTAATGATGAGCCGCCTGTGATGCGCGATGTCATCGCCAAATACACCAAGGAAGAACCCTCTTCTGATCCGGCCTTTGTTATTTTTATTAATGATGGCGGTGTGAAGCGTGGAAAAGGAGACAACATCGACAACGCGGTCATTGATTCGTCAGGAGAGCCGATTTTCTGGCAATTTATAGGTGTGGGTGAGTCCGATTTTGGTGTATTAAAGAAGCTCGACAACATACAAGGCCGTGTGGTAGATAACGCTAATTTTTTTCAAATACAAGATATCGAATCTATGGAAGATAATGAATTGTACGAACTATTGCTTAACGAGTTCCCGTCATGGTTGCAAGAAGCGAAAGAAAAGCATATTTATTAAGGATACTAAGTGTTGTAATATGCGATCCTACAAAGCTTCATATAAAAAATACAAAAAGAGAGAGTTCCGCTAGCAATGCGAAACTCTCTCTTTCTTTACACACCTCTAAAACGTATAGAAGCTCTACGGCGGTTGCCAGCGGAGCGGGCAGAATTGTTCTGAAGAAGCGAAGCGTTCGCCTTTATCCCCGGATTTTACCCTTACAGGTTCTATTCAATAGAAATCCGGGGATAACAGCGATCGGAAGAACAATCTGCACGCGCAGCGCCCACCAACCGACCAAAGGCTTCTAATCGTTTTAACCTAACTCATCCCTATTAATATCATCGAGCAAAGGATAAGCCCTGCTCCGCACCCCGAAGTATATACCTTGAGGTGGCGGAACATGGATGTTTTCCAGGCTGACAAAGATTCATCGGAACGCAAACGCTCATTTTCCTCTCGTAATGCCTTGGATTGACGAATGAATAACTGTCCGATGTCGGCAAATCCCCGCAGGAAGAGGGTTAGAAAACCGCTTTGCAGAACGTGGAAGATTGCACCGATCACCAAGCCCAGCAACCCCAACAGGAATAACAGATTTGCAGTAGCCATGTGTTCACGACCATACAAGAGATGGGGGATGGCGTACAGAAATCCTAAAGTACCGACAATCAGGGCAGTGAGCCCGAAACGTAAAATCATTATTTTTCGACCCGTTTCGCAAAGCGCAGGTCTGGGTTCGAACGAGCATCAAATACGATACCTTGAATCTTAGGACTGATTAATGCAGTGTCCGCAGAGAACTGGATCGGAATAATCGGCAGATCTTCCATCAATACGTCTTCTGCCTGATGGAGCTGTTCAAAGCGTTTTGCCGGATCAAGCTCAAAGGTTGAGGATTCGATCAGTTTGTCATACTCCGGGTTGCTCCAGTTGGTAAAGTTGTTCGAATTTTTGGAAGTATAATGCCCCAATACGCCGAGTGGATCCAGGAAGTTTCCTTCCCAGCCCATACGGGCGATCTGGAAGTTCTTCTGTTTAAAGGTATCAATGTACGTTTTCCATTCCTGATTCTCCAGCGTCACTGCAACGCCCAGGTTCGTTTTCAGCATTTCCTGAATCGCTTCAGCTACTTTTTTATGCTTGTCCGAAGTGTTGTATTTGAAGGTGATCGGTGGCAGCTTGGTCAAACCTTCTTCTTTCAGACCTTCGGCCAGCAATTGTTTCGCTTTTGCAGCGTCAAACTCATAGTATTTTTTCGGTGCTTCATCACGGAAGTCTTTGCCGGATGGCGTTGTTGTTCCGTATGGAACATAACCGTAAGCCGGAGTTTCGCCACCTTTGGTTACGCTGGTAGCCAGTGCTTCGCGGTCAATCGCGTAGGCGATGGCCTGTCTGATTTTTTTATTGTCAAACGGCTTTTGTTTTACGTTAAAAGAATAGGTGTACACACTGAAAGATGGATGCGACAGGAATTCCTTGTTGCTCTTTTCCTGATCCAGTGTATCCACGGGAAGGCTCAAAATCAGATCCAGATCGCCCGTTTTATACATTTGATAATAAGTTGTGGAGTCTTGAACCATTTTAAAATTAATCGTTGCCATCGTAATAGCATCTTTGTTCCAGAATTGATCGTTTTTAGCCAGCGTAATTTGCTCGTTATGTTTCCATTCCTTGGCTACATACGCACCGTTGCCGACCATTGTGCCCGCTTCAGCTGCCCATTTGTCATTTTTCTCAACAACCGATTGGTTTACTGGCAGATAGGCATGACCCACTGCAATCGTTGGGAAGAAGCTCAGCGGTGATTTCAGCTCAACTACAAGAGTTTTATCATCTTTGGCTGTAACACCCACGTCTTCAATTTTACCTTTGCCTGTGTTGTACGCTTCGGCACCTTTGATGTAGTAGAGGGCAGAAGGATCGTAGGCAGCTGTTTTTGGATTCAGTACCCGTTTCCAGGAGTATTCAAAATCCTTAGCTGTCAGCGTGTCACCATTTGACCATTTTGCACCGTCACGGATCGTAAAGGTGTAGGTTTTGCCGTCAGGAGATACGTCTACTTTGCTGGCAGCGCCTTCTACGATTTTACCGGCCTTATCGTATGTATACAGCCCTTCGTACAAGTTATCAATCACAAAGTAGGACGTTGTATCTGATGCGAAAGCAGGGTCTAGCGTATAAGGCTCTCCACCTGCCAGATTGGCAGTAATTTCTTGCGGGATATCTGCTCGAGGCGCGGCGGACGGGTCGTTGCTTGCTGTTTTGTCCGTGGTGCCAGAGCATCCAGCCAAAGCCGTTACGGCCAAAAGTAAGATGATCGTCATCCAATGCATTTTTTTCATCGTGGTTTTCCTCCATTACTGTGATTAGTTATGCCAAAAATAAGGTACACCGTACCGGGATTTATTCATCCTCCTTTCCCGCAGGTATGCCGCGTGTGCGCACTTCGATAAAGGAACTGCCGTTTTTCCTGCGGTTAGGCGAGAAGCTGCGGATCATGGTGACACCCCTCCTTGTCCAATTTGGATCTCTCTGTTGTTAATGTTGTGAGCGCGGGTCAAGTGCATCCTGAAGCCCATCTCCAAGTGTATTGAACGCCAGCATGGTGAGCGATATCATCAGCCCGGGGAAGAATAGGCGCCACCATTGACCGCTTAAAATAACGCCAAGTGAATCGTTAGCCATCGTCCCCCAGCTGGCCGAAGGAGACTGAATCCCCAGACCGAGAAAGCTCAGGAACGATTCGGCAAAAATAGCCGACGGAATAGTGAACGTCAAATTTACAATAATGATTGCCGCTGCGTTCGGTAGCAAATGTCTGAAGATAATACGTGAATGAGATGTCCCCAAGCTGCGGGCTGCTAACACATATTCTTGCTGCTTCAGCTGTAAGATTTGCCCACGCACTACACGGGCCATACCGACCCAGCCAGTAATAGATAATGCAATAATCATCGTGAGTAGGCCTGGCTTCATAATGACGAGCAGCAGAATGATGACCAGCAGATAAGGAATACTATACAAAATTTCAATAATACGCATGAGAATGCTGTCGATCCGGTCGCCCGTTTTACCGTGCCCAGCACAATAGCCAGCAACACAGCCGACGAGAATGCCAAGCACCAAATCAATGGCGGCAGCGGCAAAGCCGATCATGAGTGAAATTCTAGCCCCGGCCCATGTCCGTGCCCATACGTCCCTCCCCAGATCATCCGTGCCAAACCAATGCTCTTTCGAAGGAGAGAGGTTCGTTTTCAAAAGGGATTGATCACTGGGTGCATAAGGAACCATGGAAGGTCCGACAATCGCTAGCACAATAATAATGATAAGTAGAGAAAACCCCAACAGAGCAAGCTTGTTGTTAAAAAGTCTGCGAAGCCGATCCCGCCATGGTGACTCTTGGGGTCTGGTCAACGTGGGGGTGGGTATCTGGCTGCGGTCTACAAGACTAAACAGACTGTCCTTTTCGACAGTAGGTGCTGCTTTCATGTTAATCTCCTTTGCTGACTAATTTGATTCGCGGATCGACAAGGCGATAGGATATATCAATTAGAAATAAGGTAACGACCAGAATGGCACTGTAGAAAATGGTCGTACCCATAATGACTGGATAATCCCGGTTAAAGATACTGTCTACGAAATATTTACCGATGCCGGGAATGGCGAATATTTTTTCGACGACAAAGGTACCTGTAATGACGGAAGCGAATAGCGGTCCGATAAAGGAAAGCACCGGAATCAATGCATTACGTAATCCGTGACGAAGAACTACTGCCCAAGAGGACAACCCTTTTGCTTTGGCAGTGCGTATGTACTCCTCATGCATAACTTCCAGCATGCTTGTCCGCATAAAGCGGGCGATAACGGCAAGAGGTGAAACAGCGAGAGCCAGCGACGGGAGCACCGTATGCTGCCAGGTTCCCCATGAGGCGACCGGAAGCAGATGCCATTGGACGGCAACATACTTGATTAACAGCGGTGCCAATATGAAGCTGGGTACGGAAATACCAACAATCGCGATAAACATCGAGATATAATCCAGTGGTCGATTATGGTGTAGAGCAGCCAGTGTTCCGAGCGAAATACCGGCAATAATCGCGACCACGATGGATTGAATACCCAGCAATGCAGAAGGTGGAAAACCTCGGGCAATGAGCATATTGACGTCCGTCGTTTTCGATTGAATAGACGGGCCCATGTCCAGCACTAGCAGATTTTTGAGATACAACACATACTGCACAGCGAGCGGCTTGTCCAGATTGTACCTGGCACGCATGTTTTGCAATACCGCTTCCGGAATGGTTTTGGAATCGTTCGAGAACGGATCACCCGGAATGATGTGCATGATGATAAACGTTAAAGTGACGATAATCCACAACGTAATGAACATCGTAAAGAGACGTTTTAAAATGTACATGGGGCTTTATTTCTCCTGTCTATCAAGCTGATTTACATACTACGGCTGCTGAAATTTTAAAATAAATAAAAGTATATAAGAATACTAGGAAATGATAAGACGGTTTAGGTGACATGTCAAGGTAAGGTTTTACATTATAGAACACAGGTCAAATTTTCGTCACAGGTTTTCCATTTATATAAGGCTAAGATTCCGCTTATTCCTCTCGACGAGTATCCTGCGGTATGTTATGATGATACTCTGATAACGTGTTAACGAACTAAAGCGTTTGCCACCTGTCCTTGGATACGGGGGTCACCATTGTTGGAGGGGAATAAGATGAGAAAAGCAGCCATGTTTACGATGATGATTGGTTTGATTATGATCGTGTTGGCCGGATGTTCCGGCGGTAAGGATAACAGCAAGTTGATTATTGGAATTGATGATAAATTCGCGCCGATGGGCTTTAGAGATGAAAATAATGAGCTGACCGGTTTTGATATTGATTATGCAAAGGCGGCCGGGGAACAAATGGGCAAGCAAGTGGAATTCCAGCCGATTGACTGGTCTGCCAAAGAATCCGAGCTGAACAGTGGACGTATTGATCTCATTTGGAATGGATACACCATTACAGATGAGCGTAAGGAAAAGGTGCTGTTCACAAAACCATATCTGAAAAACAGTCAGGTCATTGTCGTTCCGGCTACCTCCAGTCTTTCCAAGCTGGCTGATCTGGCGGGCAAAACGGTGGGCCTCCAAACGTTGTCCTCAGCAGCCGATGCACTGGATGCGAATCCGATCAAAAGTAAATTGAAGTCAGTGTCGGAGTACCCGGATAACGTTCTTGCTTTGACAGATCTGAAAACGGGTCGCCTGGATGCAGTTGTCATTGATGAAGTTGTTGCCAAGTATTATATGTCCAAGGAACAAGGGACGTATAAGCTGCTTGATGAATCACTGGCTCCTGAGGAATATGGCATCGGCGTGAAAAAGGGGAATGAAGAGCTGTTGACGCAACTGCAATCTGCTTTGGATGAGCTGCACAAGAACGGAAAAGCGGCTGAGATTTCAAAAAAATGGTTCGGTGAAGATAAAGTATTAAATTAATACGTAATGTAATGAACTAAGGGTTTAGGAGTCGAAGGTTATGAGTATGGAATATATTTTACGAATTATGAAGCCTATGCTTGAAGGGGCACAGATGACGGTTATTTTATTTTTCATCACGCTCATCTTGTCTATTCCATTGGGTTTTATCGTTACGTTGCTGGCCAAAAGCCGAATTAAGCCAATCGCCTGGCTGATGCATACGTACATTTATGTTATACGCGGTACGCCGCTATTGCTGCAATTATTGTTCTTTTGTTTTGGTCTGCCGATGTTGCCTGTCATTGGGGAATATCTGGTACTGGACCGGACAACGGCTGCGGTACTGGCATTTGTACTGAATTATGCAGCTTATTTTGCAGAAATTTTTAGAGGCGGGATGTTGTCGATTGATAAAGGGCAATACGAGGCTTCGCAAGTGCTGGGCTTAAGCAAGTCGCAGACGTTGATTAGAGTCATCGTGCCGCAAATGGTACGGATTGCTTTGCCTGCGGTAACCAATGAGGCGACGACCCTGGTGAAAGATACGGCTTTGCTGTATGCGGTAGCAGTACCGGAACTTTTGCATTTTGCCAATACGGCTGTAAACCGTGATTTCTCGATTGTGCCTTATGTTGTAGCGGCAGTTATTTATTTATTGATGGCTTTGGTGCTTACAATATTCTTCAGAGCACTGGAAAAACGTTTTAAATTCGAGTAAAAGGAATGTCGGGATATGAACACTAACGCAATAGAAGTAACCGATTTGAAAAAATCATTCGGCCAGCTCGACGTTCTGAAAAGAGTGAGCTTTAACGTGAAGTCGGGCGAGGTTGTAGCTGTCATCGGCCCTTCAGGTTCAGGGAAAAGTACCATGCTTCGCAGCTTGGTGCATCTGGAGGATGTGACAGGCGGGACGATTCGCATCCATGATAAAGCCCTAGTGGAAAACGGTCACTATGCTCCAGCAGGCGACATTAAGAGCATTACTACCGGAATGGGCATGGTGTTTCAACATTTTAATCTCTTCCCTCATTTGACGGTGCAGGATAATCTGGAACTGGCTCCAAAGCTGGTGAAAAAGGTGAGCAAGGCTGAGTTGCGACGCCAGAGCGCCGAGTTGCTGGCTAAAGTCGGCTTGGCGGATAAAGCGGGTGCGTATCCGTCCCGATTGTCGGGGGGACAGAAGCAGCGTGTGGCGATTGCCCGGGCAATGATGATGAACCCTGATATTTTACTGTTTGACGAGCCGACCTCGGCGCTTGATCCTGAGCTGACAGGCGAGGTACTGCGAGTGATCAAAAAGCTGGCTGAGGAGCATATGACGATGGTCATCGTGACCCACGAAATGAATTTCGCGAGAGATGTGGCAGATCGCGTCATTTTTATGGACAATGGAGAAATTGCGGAATCCGGTACACCGGAGCAGATTTTTGGCAATCCGCAGTTGGAGCGGACGAAGGTGTTTTTGAATCGGGTGGGGGATTAAAAACATAGTTGTTTGTTTGGGAGTATGTCGGGGAGGCGCTGCGCGTGCAGATTGTTCTTCCGATCGCTGTTATCCCCGGATTTTTTCATTGGAATAGAAATTAGAGGTGAAAATCCGGGGATAAAGGCGAACGCTCCGCTTCTTCAGAACAATTCTGCCCGCTCCGCTCACCGACCACCTGTGTAGGTACTATGTTTTTAAGCAGGAAGTGTAAGTAGGAAGAGCAAGGGAGATGGCGAGCGCTATCTCCTTTTTTGCAGTTCAAAATACTGGCTACTTCGTTCCTTAATTTATGAATCATTTCTAAATTTGCGGAATTCTTTAGGTGTTTTAGTATAATGTTTTTTAAAAGACTGAATGAAGTGATTTACATGATTGAAGCCCACTCTGTGGGCTATTTCAGTTATGGTATATTGTGTGGAGGTTAACAACTCGCTGCTTTTCTTGATGCGATATTTGATCAAATAATCATAAGGTGTCATATGAATGGTTCGCTTAAAACTACGAGTGCATTCTGAAACACTTAAATGTGCTATAGCGGCAATTTCTTGTAGTGTTATGTTGTTTGCGTAGTTTTGATGGATAAAGCTAAGCATCAATTGAAGTCTTTCCTGTTGTATTTTCACGTATTTAGGTGCTTCCTCAGAAGAAAGAGAAATATTAGATATTAAGATTAACCATAATTGTGCCGTTTTGATGGATACCTCATATTCCCAACCCCACTTTTTTTTCATATCAAATTTCTGTTTCATTTCCCAAAGCATTTGCAGTATTTGAATTTGCCATTCAACATCTCCCTTAATTACTAGTGACACTAAAGAAGAGTTTGTATAAGGCAGTACATAATTTTTTTCCATCGCGCTATCTGCATAAAAGGCCAGCAGCTTCTCTGGGAAATTAAAGCTGACATATTGACCGTTGTGTGAAAGTTGTGTAGTAACGTGAAGAACACCTTTATTAATTAAAATGGCCTGGCCTGTGTCTAATTCATGATCAATTCCGTTCACTTGTATAACTAGTTTTCCTTTAGTAACCAAAGTGATCTGTAGTTCTTCATGCCAATGTAAATCGTTAAATCCTCTACCTTTAGGAAAACTTTCATGAATTGTATGGGTGTACATGATGTATGGAAATGAAACATCGGGATAGAGAATGGTCTCGTGCAATTGTTTTTCCATTGAAATGAAGGTCCTTTCTTATGACGATATTCCTATATAAATAAAAGATATAATTACACAAAATAAATAAAAGCGGTGATATTATTATACTCAGTTCAGTTTATTATTCAAATTTTCTGTGCACAGAGAATTGCTCAAAAACAACTGAGAGGATCATTATGAAAATAAATAAAACGTCTCTACCCTTGCATCCATACTTTTTGCTGTTCATCAGTATTTTGTCGGTTTCCATCTCTTCCATCATGATAAAATCCTCAGACACTCCAACCTCCGTGGCTGGAATGTATAGATTGTATATGTCAGTCATACTAATGCTTCCTTTTGTACCCTGGAAAATGCTCCGTTCCATAAAAATGACCAAAAAAGATTGGGGTACCGTTTTCATGGCCGGTCTTTTTCTCGGGTTACATTTCTTATTCTGGATGGAATCTTTGGTGTATACCTCAGTTGCGAGCTCCATGGTCATCTTATCCTTACAACCTTTATTTGTAATGATTGGTTCCTACTTTATGTTTAGAGAACGAGTAAGCCTATTCACTATTTTTTGTTTGATCGCTGCTCTTATCGGTTCAATCATTATAGCTTGGGGAGACATTGGGACTTCGAAAGAGGCACTAATCGGAGATGGGTTGTCTTTATTAGGAACAATCTTGATTTCAGCTTATATGCTGGCAGGACAGAAGGTAAGTCACAAAATAAATGCAAATTTTTATAGTGTGATTGTTTTTTTTCTTGGCGGCAGTGTCCTGCTAGTCTACAATTTGGTGAATCATTATTCCTTGACCGAATATGACTCGTCGGATTGGACGTATTTTTTATTACTTGCAGTAATTCCAACTATTTTTGGTCAATATATTTTTAATCTGCTGCTGAAGTCAATGGGGGCAACTACTGTGTCAGTGGGTATTATTGGAGAGCCGGTTCTCGCCATACTTCTCGCCTACTTATTTTTAGGAGAAATCATGTCTGCATTTCAATTCATAGGTGGAATCATGACTTTATTCGGTATGGGGATGTATTTTTGGGCAAAATCCTTAAAGTATACAGTTGCAAAATATTAAAATTGTTTACTGATTATCGCGAAATTTTTAAGAATACAATCGATGAGGAGAATGTTTACATGGCAACGATTGATGATTTTTTGAAACTCGATATTCGGGTTGGAACTATAATTAAAGCTGAGTTTTTTGCAGAAGCGAAAGTTCCTGCTATTAAACTTGAAATCGATTTTGGACAAGATATTGGAATAAAAACATCGAGTGCACAAATTACAAAAAGATATGTGGCTGAAGAGATTATAGGGGAACAAATCATAGCTGTAGTCAACTTTCCTCCTCGACGGATAGCAGGCTTTAATTCAGAAGTATTAGTCCTTGGAGGAATCCCCGAGAAGGGGGACGTGGTTCTATTGAAACCAGATATTAAACTGCCTGATGGAACACCTATTGGGTGATAAATCGATCCTGTTTAATCCATTAAGCTAGGTTGAATTGCAGCTGAATGGAAAAATATGATTAAAGTTCAAGAGCGTACTGGCAAAGTTATGCAGTACGCTCTTGTTATAAACTATAGACTTCTCTCTAACAAAACCCCGACTTGTTTGGCCATAACTTGCGGCGGATATGGCATCCCATTCCGAATCCACCACTCAATTATCCCTACATAGGCGTTTCCAGCATATTGCAACATAACATCTTCACTTAATTCAGTATTCCTGCTGCTTTCTCTGTCGATCTCACCTTTAAATCCTTCAATAAAAGAGGCAAAAAGCCGAGTTCTAAAAGATGATGGTGTCCCTTTACTTGCTAACATGGTCGAAAAAAATAAATAATTTTCCTTAAAATATTCAAAGTAAGGTACAAGAGCATCGGTCCAATCCAACTCACATGCCCACTTATCCATCTCCCCTAATTCGTTAAGGTGTGTCTCTATGAGTTTATCCAAGAAATCATATTTGTCCTGATAATGAAGATAAATGGTTCCGCGGTTTACATTTGCCCGGTCTGCAATATCCTGAATGGTAATCTCATCAAAGTTTTTTTCAGTCATCAGTTCAATAACAGCTTTTTTCAAGGATTCTTGAGTTTTAAGAATTCTCCGATCCACTTTGGTCATCGAAAATGTCACCTAGCCTTCTGCGATAATTAACACTTTTGATTCATGTGTTGATATATCAACATATCGCGGATTTTTAACCATTGTTTTTACGCTTCTTAATCATATAATAATAGACATGAGTTGATTAAACAATGTGCTTTGCTTATCAACTTCGTGTTGTATAGGTAATTTCAAAAGTGAAGAGAGGAACCTTGATTTTGGTTAATCAGAAAAATTTACTTGTATTTATATTAACCATAGGAGTCTTCGGCATTTTAAATACCGAAATGGGGGTGATCGGCTTATTGCCCTCCATTGCTGAACACTTTCATGTGAGTGCATCAACAGTAGGATGGTTGGTAAGTTCTTTTGCACTTGCGGTTGCAGTGTCTGGACCCATCTTCCCTTTATTGTTTTCGGGTATAAATCGGAAAAAGGTCATGTTACTTGTGCTTGGTGTTTTCGTTTTAGGGAATGTCGTCTCAATTTTTACGACTAATTTTACGATTGCACTTGTCGCTCGTGTAGTACCTGCACTTTTTCATCCTGTATATTGTTCATTGGCATTTACTGTAGCAGCGGCCTCGGTTAGTCAGGAAGAAGCTCCAAAAGCTGTTTCGAAAGTTTTTATTGGAGTATCTGCCGGTATGGTAATCGGTGTACCAATCGCAAGTTTGATTGCAGGTGCTGCTTCTTTACAGATGTCGATGGTATTCTTTGCTGCCGTAAACATTATGGTATTTATCGCTACATTACTATTTGTACCATCGATGCCTGTTGAGGAAAGACTTTCTTACGGAGCACAATTATCTGTATTAAAAAAACCAGCTACTTGGCTTTCCATTGTGACTGTTATTTTAATGAACTCAGCAATATTCGGTGTTTACAGTTATTTTGCTGAATATTTGAAAACTGTTACGAATATGTCTTCGAATACAATTAGCTTAATGTTGTTTATATACGGTGGAGCCAACATTATTGGAAATGTAGTCGCAGGAAAGCTACTTATTAATAGTGCGATCAAATCTGTCGTATCTTTCCCTTTTGTACTGGGAGCTGTTTACATCATTATGTTCTTCACAGGACAGCTTAGCGTACCCATGGCGATCATAACATTAATTTGGGGAATATTAGCCGGTTTCGGGGGGAATATGAATCAATATTTGATGACGTCTTCAACTCCTGAAGCGCCTGATTTCGCTAATGGATTATTTTTAACATCTGCTAACTTGGGAGTAACATTTGGTGCCACAGTCGGTGGATTCTTTATAGCAGAAATGGGTACACAATACGTCATATTTGTGGGACTACTATCATTGGTTTTAAGTTTTGTAGCCATTTTACTAAGAAACTACATGTTTACTCTCACTCGATCACTTTCAAGATAAGGAATTGTCTCCATGTTTAAATAGGCTAAGTAACACGATTAAAATAACCAATAATTCATGAATTGCAGGAGGTTATAACGATGATAACTACTAATGCACGCGCTACATTCAGTCCAGAAGGTCCATTCAAACTGACTACGATAGAACGCAGGGATCTCCAGCCCCATGATGTCCTCATTGAGATTAAGTACGCTGGTATTTGCCACTCTGATATTCATACAGCTCGCGGCGAGTGGGGACCGGTGAACTATCCGCTCGTTCCAGGGCACGAGATTGCCGGAATTGTCACCCAGGTTGGTTCGGAGGTCAGAAAGTTTGCCGTTGGCGACCGAGTGGGGGTAGGCTGTATGGTTGACTCCTGCGGAGAGTGCGTTAACTGTCATCAGGGAGAAGAGCAGTATTGTCTAAATGGTAATACGGGCACCTATGGAGCCTACGACAGATACGGGCAATATACGCAAGGTGGTTACTCCTCTCACATCGTCGTAACTGAAGACTTCGTAGTTAGCATTCCTAATGGTATAGAGCTTGATGTCGCTGCTCCTTTGCTGTGTGCCGGCATCACAACGTATTCGCCGCTGCGCCATTGGGGAGCCGCTCCTGGCAAAAAGATAGCTGTTGTTGGACTTGGCGGGCTTGGACACATGGCTGTAAAGCTTGCTCATGCCATGGGGGCAGAGGTTACGGTTTTATCACAAACATTGAATAAGAAAGAAGACGGTTTGCGGCTTGGTGCGGATCATTATTATGCCACGAACGATCCGGAAACGTTTAAGAAACTGGCCGGTTCGTTCGACCTGATTGTGAATACGGTCAGCGCGAAAATCGACATTAACGCCTACCTTTCATTGCTGGCACTGGACGGTACATTGGTCAATGTTGGTGCGCCAGCGGAGCCATTGCCTGTTCAAGTCTTATCTCTTATCGGTCATCGTCGGTCGTTTGCTGGATCGATGATTGGTGGTATCCGCGAAACGCAGGAAATGCTTAACTTTTGCGCTGAACACTCTATCACTCCAGAGATCGAGGTTATTTCGGCTAACCAGATTGATGAAGCCTGGGAGCGGGTACTAGCTTCAGACATACGGTATCGATTTGTGATCGACATCAGCACGATGGAGAATGAATAACGAATGATTCTAGGCAAAATGAGAGAGGCACATCTACACTGATGTGCCTCTTTTACTTAATAGAAGAAACCATATTCAAGATTGAGGTTAGTAGCCTTGATTCAGCCTGAGGGACCGGTGCATAACGTACACATGAAGGCAGGATTTATGAAGAAGACTTTTTATTGAATGCCAGTAACAATATCAGTCCGATGATACATAATACACCAATCCATTGGAAAAAACCAAAGGGTTCTTTTAACCAAAATACAGTTGTTAAAACAGCAGCTAGTGGTTCCAAACTACTTAGAAAGCTTGTTTCTTTAGGTGAAAGGCTTTGTAAGCTTTCTATATAGAACCAAAATGCTATCATTGTGCCGAATATAATAACGAATGCTAGATATAAATAGGTTTCTAAGGTCAAGCTTTTAAAATCGATCTGCCAGGGTGGATGGATTAAGCTTAATCCAAAACCGCCAATGACCATCGCCCAACCCACAATAACCAGGGAATCGTATTGCTTCAAAAGAGGAATTGCGTATAAGGTATAAAAAGCCAGGGCTATTGCTGATAAAAGGCCCCACACGATTGCGATCTTCGGAACGGATAGTTGAGAAATAGAGCCGTTTGTTAACAAGAAAAAACAACCCACTAAAGCCAGGAAAATAGCTGACAGATCCTTTCGTGTGAAGACCAGGTGCTTTCGCAGAACTAAATAGATGATAATCATTACAGGTGCTAAATACTGTAATAATGTCGCAACAGCGGCATTACCACTTTGAATGGATGCCATATACGTATATTGAACCGCTAGCATACCAACCAAACCGTAGACAATGAGTTGGAAAGCGGTCTTTCTATTTTTCCATACACCCCATATTTGTTCACGGTCTTTTATTAAAAATTGAAGGGCCAAGAGTAAAACACCAGCTATGAGCAAGCGTGTTGTTACAAGCCAATTTACATCGATTTGTAGAAAAAGTTTTTTTGCAACGGTCCCACTGATCCCCCAGAATATAGCTCCTGTGACAACAAGAAATAATCCTGTTCTTCTAGTTGATTTATCCATGAATATTCTCCACCTTGAAATATAATAATAGTGTTATAATAGGTGAAAAATATTTTAAATTATACTTGAATTTGATGATAAAATATAAATATATTGAGGTTGTGGTGATTTGCAAATAAAAAATTTCATGATTGACCAAAACCTAAAAGAACTAACTGAGCATCGGACGGTCATACTACCGGTGGCGTGTTATGAAACAACAATTAACCAAAATATACATGGATATGTACCACTTCATTGGCATGATGAAATTCAATTTGTTTTGGTTGAAAAAGGGGAAGCGATCTTTCAAATAAATGAGGATAAACGAATCGTACGACAAGGTGATGGGTTATTTATAAATAGTGGCTGCCTACACATGGCGGAAGATAAGAATGAATCGGGTTGCGTCTATATCTGTCTAAATGTTTCTCCTCATTTCGTATTATCACAAGAGCTTTACACACCCTACGTAGCTCCTTATATTCAAGCGACTAATTTACCTTATGTATACATAGATTCTGACGAGCTTTGGGGTAAAAACATTTTAGATGCTATTTTGAAAATGAATCAATATATTCAACAAAAATCACCATACTTTGAGATGGATATTACCATGCATTTAACACTGATTTGGAAAAACTTAGTCATTAATGGCTTTCAATTAGAATACGACCAGATGGAAATGGTAAAGAGTCAACGGATCAAGCAAATGTTAAATTGGATCTATTTGCATTATGCTGAAAAAGTCACATTAGATGATATTGCAAAAGCGGGTCAATTGAGCCGTTCGGAGTGCTGCCGATATTTCAAACGAATTTTAAAGGTAACTCCGTTGAATTATGTAATGGATTATCGGATTCAAAAAAGTTTAGTCTTACTGCAACAAGCAGAATCCAACGTTACAGAAGTTGCCTATAAGGTCGGATTTAACAGTACGAGCTATTTTATAGAAAGATTCAGAAAAGCGATGAATATGACACCACTAGCCTACAAAAGATCAAAAATGGATGATTGATAAGTAGGGCTTTGATACCCATGGATGAACGCTGCTGCGGAGTGTAGGGAAGTTGACTCGCTTATTCTTCAGCACCTCCATATACTCACTGATTTTTTGATTCACTTTTTGAGACTCAGGGTCGGTTGACTTTATTTGTTCGCTGGGACGCCAATTCCCATCGCTATCGCTTGTACAACACTATTCAGACCACTTCGTTCTTGTTCCACTTGGTGCCGACTTTTTACAAATCTCACAAACAACCTTATCCTAAACGTTACAGGTAAGTCTGTAACTTCATTGGCAAATCTGTATGGCGTGTGATAAGTATTTAAAAGTTTGAAGTCGCTAAACTAACGAGATACACTAGGTTCAAGTAATCGATGAAAAGAAGAGGGGGAGACCGAAATGAAGACAATCAAGTGCATGATGGACCACCTATACTGGGCGGACGGACGCATCTTGGACGCGCTCGAGGAGAGTAAGACGAAGAACAAGGACCTTCTGAAGCTGGTTCGGCACGTTGCGGTCGCGGAACGAGTCTGGCTGGACCGATTGCAGGGCAAGGGTAGCGCGCAATATTCGTTGTGGGAGGAAACGGAAGACCTGTTAGCGATTCGGACGATGTTCGAAGAAAACGCTGAGCAATATCGCGTCTATATCGAAGGGCTCAAGGAATTCGAGCTGGATGAGATGATTGACTATGAGAATCAGAGTGGGGTTCCGTTCCGAACGTCCGCCCGGGACATCCTGTCGCAGGTCCTCTTACATGGGCAATATCACCGGGGACAGATCAACCGGGCACTTCGGATCGAATCGGCAGGGCCTGCCCAAGTCGATTACATCACGTTCGCGAGACTCTAACGGGGAACGATAGCTCAACTGGTTTGAGGCTTAATCAGCAGGAAACTACGGGATACCGTGGCTTTTTTGTTGTCACTTCTTCCAGTATCTATGGTTTATAATGGAGAGTTATAAAAGATAACCGGGTAGAGGAGAGATGGAATATGACGAATTCAAACTTCATTGGCATGCTTCCCAACATCGAGGAGAGCAGACGTATATTTCAAGCTGCAGCCATCCTGGACGCTATCCTTATGCCGGAGTGGGAATACCGATATTATTCGTACAACGCCCATTGGGATGAGAATGAACAGATGGCATCGATGAGGGACGGCGAAGGGGATCACTATTTTGCGCTGTTTCAGCTAAACGGACTGATCATCAAAGGGTTTGACCAGCGGTTCAATCAGGTGCATGGGCCACATGATGTGCTGCAAGGTGTGCCTAACGAATTTGAGGGATTTCTAAAGGAACCGGCGTTTATTATGGATGTGATCACATTTTGCACATGGAAGTTGCAAGGCAGCCAGGCATGGTCCGCAAGTAAGGAACTGGATGCCGAAGCCTACAAACTGTTGCATGTTTTAAACGGCAAAGCGGATTATTACTATGCTTGGGCAACGGAGTATTACGAGATTTCACTGGACCGGTCGCTCGTACAGCGAATATTCGATATAGAGCCTTTGGATGGGAAAATGCTTAAAGGTCTAAATGAAGAATTAGAATTCGCCGATCTTGAAGAGGACATCCAGGAAATAGGCTATCCGGTAAAAAGGGAAGATTGAAAATAGTATGTACATAGACATTTCCTATTGAAAGTCGCTATTTAAGCGGCTTTTTTTATTTTATCGGTGGTCAGAAGAAAAAAATCTAGTTTACCTCAATTACTAAGGCTTGAACCAACAGAATCCTAAAAAAGGGCGATGCTAATTGTTCACATCCTTGACTTTCCCCTGCACGGGAAACTGTATACTCACATTATGTTATAGATTGGAGATGATATTTTGTTCAAAATCAGTGCATTTTCCAGGCTAAGCAAGGTCTCCTTAAAAACACTGCGTTATTACGACCAGATTGGCATACTTAAGCCGAGAAAAGTGGATCACGATACGGGCTACCGTTACTATTCCGCAGATCAGCTTCTTGAGCTCAACCGAATCTTAATCTATAAGGAATTGGGTTTTACATTGCCCCAAATTAAAGAGCTGCTTCAGGAAGACATTTCATTGGAGAATATTCAAGGCATGTTTAAGCTGAAAAGAAGCGAAATCCAGCATATCATCGATACGGAACAAGCCAAACTCGTCAGGATTGAGGAGCGTATGCAGCTTATAGAAAAAGAGGGGCAATTCGAAACGGGTCAAGAAATCAGAGTCAAAGCAGATGGTGCTCAATCTTTTTTTTATCAGAAAACATGCGGGAAAGAAGAGGACATTCCGGATTTGTTTCGTCAATTTGATCAGTTATTAACACCGGAAATTCGTCAATTGATTCAAGGTCCCCAGGTTGTTTTGTGGAAAGAAATCGACGGAAAAGAGGATGAGTTTGAGTTTGAAATCGGTTATTTTTTAACCTGTGAACTGCGATCATTTCCAGAACCGTTTCGGCTACGTACTCTTCCTCCTGAACCGATGATGGCCACAATGGCTTTTCATTCAAATGCTAAGTTTGATTGTGCGGCCTGTGTTCATTTAGCTAAATGGATTGAGAAAAATAACTATCAGATCAAGGAAAACGAATTAGGTAGGGAACTATATTTACCGTTAACTCCAGAACGAGATGCACAATTCATAGAAATACAAATTCCCATTATAAAAAGATAACTGAAGAAGGTGGAGTGGGGTAAATTGAAAAATAAACGGATCATTTATGTCCTGGCACTGGCTGTTTTTCTGATCGGAACCATTGAATACATTATTACAGGAGTCATTGAGATGATGGCTGTGGACTTGGGAGTATCTACTTCGGAAGCCGGGTTATTGGTGACTGTGTTTGCTCTTGCCGCGGCCATGGTCGCTCCGATTTTGATTGCATTAACGATCAATGCAGATCGCAAGAAACTACTAATGACCACCCTTGGTGTGTTTATTGCCAGCAACGGACTTATGTTGGTAGATCTTGCTTATGAAACAGTACTATGGATACGAATTATCCAAGGGGCTAGCGGAGGAATCGCTACCGTTGTAGCCATGGCAGTAGCGACACGGCTCGTTGAAAAAGAAAAAAGGGGCAATGCCATCGGTATCATTTTGATGGGGCTTAGCAGTTCGCTAGTGCTCGGTGTTCCCATGGGCACATTTTTTAGTGAGATGTTTGGATGGAGAGTGCTATTTGTTTTAATCGGATTATTAAGTGTTCTTCCATTATTTATCATCTTTAAAAAGGTTCCGGTAATTAAAGAAGAAGAAAAGGTTACCCTCAGAATGCAGCTCTCTATTTTAAGAAATCCAACCATTCTGATGGCCTTGGTTATTACGTTATTTTATGTCGGCGGCTATTCTACACTGTTTACTTATATTACGCCTTTCTTGCAAGCCACGTCCTCTCTTTCCATGACAGAAATTAGCGGTGTTCTGTTCCTGGCAGGCATTTGCAGCTTTGTCGGATCAAGAGTGGGCGGACAATTGGCAGATACAAAGGGATCAAAATTTACCATTTGTCTCGGGCTTGCGTTACAAGGGGCGACTCTTCTTTTATTCGCTCTAGCCGGAGTCAATCTCTTGGTATTAATCTTGGTTTTAATGATTTTTATGTTAGCAACGTGGAGTATTTCCCCGGCCCAGCAATTATATCTGGTTACTCTGGCGCCTCGAAATCCGGACATTGCCCTTAGCGTAAATACTTCGTTCATCCAATTTGGTTTTGCACTGGGATCTGGATTAGGCGGGCTAGTCATCAGTCGTACATCTGTCCTATATTTGAATTGGCTGGGTTTTGCCGCTGTAAGCATAGCTTTACTTCTTGCCATCTTACTATTTAAAAAAATGAGCAGTAGGACTAAAACTCCTATAGTTACTAAATAAGAAATGGACTGGACTAAATAATTACGCTACAGCTCAATACAAACAAGAAGGCAGCCGATCAAAGTGATTGGCTGCCTTTGTTTAACTAATGGGCAGGATGGAGTGACTTTTGTGTAGAAAATTAAAAACGAACAAATCAAGTTCGTGCGCAAGATCTAGCGATGCGCTTTGAAGTGCCGGTTCGCACGATTTACCGAGACTTAGATCGGCTAAATATAGCTGGGCAAACGCCATATGAATTACTCCCCAAAGAAATTTCTGCATACATGCAAAATTCCCTCGGCGTAAGGATAAGGGGCAACGTTGTTGTGGCATGACTTTGCCTCTGCCGTTGCATTCTGGAGAAGATAGCCATGGGCAACCATCTGAAGCATCTCGATGTCATTTCCACTGTCACCGAAAGCCAATGTTTTGGACAGGGGTACCTGACTATAACCCATCAGGAATTGCACAGCCGCTTTCTTTCCAGTTCCTGCGGGGATAAAATCGACATCATATGCGTGCTCCGGATCACCCGCCTTGGGATTGCAAATATTGATATTAATTCCGATCCCATGACTTGCAGCCAGATGCCTGATGATACTTATATCATATTGGGTTTTGACTGCTGATACCGGATAATAATAGTAGTTCATTTTGTATCGCGATTGACCCAATTGAGTCTGTTCGTGAAGAACAATGTTGAATGTTGATTTTAATTCGCTAATTAAATCTTCTACATCTCTTCGAGAGAATCCGGAGGCCCTTATGATCTTTGCCCATGATGGAACAGCGACCAGTTGTCCGTCAGGCTCGACTTCCCACAACTCTGTGCCCAGATTGCTCGCTATAAAATGGGGGAGCTGCGTCATACCGGCTATATTCATTTTTGCTAGTATTTGCTGAACACTACTTCCGGTGACCCAAGCTATCTTTACCTGATGATTTCTGGCAAGCTGCTGGAGGTATTGTTCCAGTTCGTACACCATTTTGAGTTGTTCAGGCAAACATTCATGCGGATAATAAGTTTCGTCAAAATCAAACAATATCAGATATTCGGTTACAGCGGGGGTATATATGACTTTCATGAGTGTAGCTCCTCCTATAGTTTGTTAACGATATCATAGTTGCAGGGAACGTTCCCAGGTCAATACTTTAGATGAGGTGTTAATTTTGCCCACCATAATTGATATTTCACGTGTAAGCGGTCTCTCTAAGTCGACGGTGTCACGTGTGTTAAATGACCATCCTCATGTATCTATTGAAAGCAGACAAAAAGTACAGAAAGCCATTACGGAGCTGGGATATGTCCGCAATACGCAGGGGGTTCAGTTGCGTTTACAGGCAAGCAATCATATCGGTGTGCTTGTCCCGGATGTGGAACATCCCTATTTCAGTCAGCTTGTTAGTACATTAAGTCGATCTTTAGGCTCAATGGGGTATCAACTTGTCATCTATCAGACTGAATTATCCCGGGAGTATGAACGTGATGTGTATGCTCGATTGGCACGTCGAGAAATGGATGCCGTGGTTATTGCTCATTCCCATTTCTCGGAGAGAGAAATTAAAGAATATATAGGTTCTTACATTGGAATCATATGCAACGAAGCGATGGACGGAGAGTTTCTTGATGTCTTTCGATTGGATGAAGAAGATGCGGTCTTTCAAGCGACAGCATATTTGCTGTCCAAGGGGCGTCGTTATCTGTTTTTCTGTATGGATCACCTGACACAATTGCAAGAGAAAAGATGGAATGGGTTTCAAATGGCTCACCAACAATTCGGTCTTGCCTGTACAAAATCACAATGTTATACGGGTCTGATGACTATGGAAGATGGTTATGCCTTGGGAGAACAATTATTTACTTCTGACCAATTGCCGGATGGAATGATAACAGGTAGTGACTTTGTAGCTACTGGTTTATTGAAAGCAGCAAAGCAAAGGGGGATATCCGTGCCTCAAGAAATGTCCGTCATCGGATTTGATAACCATCCTGTAGGATTAATGACTAATCCGGAACTGACCACATTAACCAATTGTATTCCTGATATGGTAAAGGATGTTACGGAATGTCTTACCCGGCGATTGAAGGGGATGCGATCTGCTCCTATAACGAAAATCTACAAGACTTCGTTGATTATACGTAATTCTACTTAAAAAAAGTGAAGTGAAAGACAAAGAAAAAGAAGGATAGTGAAATCCTTCTATCGGTCAGGAAGGATACATGTCTGAAGAGGAATTGAAGCGTTACTAGATCTCTTCGTTGTGGTACTTGAATTTCAGACAAAATGGAAGCATTTCTAAACAAGAAGATATTCAGTGGTTCTTTTACACTGTAGGAGAAAGAATAGAAAGCAGGTTCCAGATGAATTTACCGTCCTTCATGTTCCTAGCCAAATCTATGCGGTATTCGATGCAGATGCCAATATCAATAGAGGCCTACGACATAAATGTATTGCGTTGTAGCGATCACTTCCAAGGCCGACAGGACCGGAAATTGTGGAATGAGTAAGGAATCAGGCACATCCGTCCGCCCGCCATATGCACCAGACGGAAAGACAGGAGATAGGGGGTGTTTCTCCAGATTTCCGTGATGGGGACATCCCTTTTTTGATAGATGCATAAAAACTAACGGACCGTTTAGTTCAAAAAAAAAAAGCAGCAGGCCCAGACTAATAAAAATAAAGTCCGTGCCTGCCACTTTTTGTATTGGAGCCAGTCTCATAGTTATTATCCGAAGCCTGACGGTAAACGTTACCCAGCCATCCAGCATCCCACAGACGTTTCTTGCGAGCTGTTATTCTGAAAATAAAGCATCCGTTGCAACCGGCTGAAGGATAGGCAGTGGCTGAAGGGCGGTGGTCCGATCGAGATGAACAAACGCATTATAACGATCCGCCATGCTGGAAGGCACGTAATTGCCGAACCGCTCATGAGCAGGCTCATATACCACACCGATGGCACGGTGGCCAATGGTCGTATGCAGCATGGAAGATGCATCGGAGAGCATTATCATGCCATTTCGGCCGCCTCCCGCCTGGTGCATGTAATACTCCCAGCTTCCCGGCTGTCCGGGCGGGACGGTCATCTTCTCAACCGGAGACCCCCAAGCTCTTCCAGCCAGTACCTCGCCCTGATAGGTCCCGAAGCCAATGGCAAACACCCGATGTTCTGGATCCTCCCGCAGCAGCTGACCCACATTAACCATGCCATCCGCCATCATATCCGTTGCCCGCGCATCACCGATATGCGTATTATGCTCCCAGACGATGGCTTTTGCCGAGGCACCGTAATAGGACATGATTCGCTTGAGGGATTCAACCATATGTTTGTCCCGTATATTCTAGGACTGTGGGCCGCCCCGGACCATCGTACGATAGTAGGCCTCCGAGCTGGAGGTGACGAGCATGTTCACCTCTGCATTCAGCTCTTCCTCACTTCCCGGATACGCCATGCGCCGGCTCTGCATCTGCTGTAGCAGCTCAACCACTTCTTTCTCACAGCTCTCTGAGAGCAGTCCTGCCGCAATGCCATAAGACTGATGGTCCCTGCTATATGGATCGAAACAGGCGTATGTCCTGCGGGCCTGTTTCAGTTGGGGAGAATTGGTCTCCTCCAAATAACCGATAATCGCTTCCATCGATTCCCATAACGAGTACATATCAATGCCATAAAATCCAACCTTCGCACGGGCACTGCCGTCGCCGTGATTCGCCTCATTGTACTCCTTGAGCCACTCCGCGAAATCACGAATGTCCGTATTCGCCCACATCCACGTCGGCCAGCGGGTAAAATCACCCAGTGCATCGGCTGCCGAGGAATCGGCCCCCTCCATCCCTTTAACATACCGGTTCACCCGATAAGCAGAGGGCCAGTCTCCTTCCACACCGATAATGTTAAAACCCTTGCTTGTAATTAGCTTCTTCGAAAGCTCGGCCCGAACTCGGTAGAAATCAGAAGTCCCATGGCTCGCCTCACCGAGCAGCACAATATCTGCATCTCCGATGGCCTTAACCATGCGGTCCAGATTCTCCATTCCATCTAATGGGATAAATAATGCATTCAGCTCTTTCAAATAAGCGTTTTGCTCTGGTGGATTATCATTCGAATTCATGAAGTTGTTCCCTCCTACAGACGGTATGAGTGAATTATTTCCGATTTGTCCATTCATTAATCCAAAACATGGTGTCTGTTGGTATGAATGATTCATCCCACGATTAGGTTGAAATCCTATATAAATCGGTTGAAAATGTTGATTTTACCAATGGACAAGGATTTGTACAATAGAGTTGTAGCGCTTACATTTCCAAGGAGGTTGCGGCGAAATGAAGAGAATTCAGGTGATTGCCAAACAAATCAGGACCCCGAGATCCAAAAGGAGGCCGTGTTGATGAAATTTAAGGGAATATTGGCGGCGTTTTTATTTTTAACCACAGCGTCTGTGTTGTTTGGAGTGCATACGGCAGAGGCCCATGAACTATCCAATGACAAGCTGACGATTCAGACAGGCGAGCATGGCGAAATTTCATCCATACGTATCAAGGGAGATGCTTTTCCGACAGAGTATGTCATGAACGCAACGGTAACACCTGAACAGAACACCGCAGATCATCAGTGGCTAGGGGAGCTGATGTTCACGTATCGATTGGATGGAGGTAGCTGGACGAAAGCATGGACGAACAAGTCGGCAGACGCACGCAAGATCACAATCAGTGGTAACCGTGTCACTGTCACGTACGAGAACTCTACTAATGCAGAAGGCATACGCAATTTTAAAGTCATCGAAACGTATTCGGCAGAGTCGAATGGTTCGGTGTTGTGGAATATACAGGTACAGAATACAAGTGGGAAAAAATTGGAGATTGGCGATTTCGGTTTGCCTCTGCCTTTTAATGAGCAATGGACTAATGGTGATGCGATCTACGAAACTAGAGTGGTGACGCATTCCTTTGTCGGCAATAACAGCTCCTATATTACAGCTGGGCGTCCCAGCGGCATTGGCTCTTCCCTTTTGCTGATTCCTGATTCGACAACAGGTGCGGGTTTTGAATATCAGGATCACTGGCGGGATGAGGAGCATCCGGGCAGCAAATGGGCCTGGAATCCGGCCAATGAAGGTAAATGGCTGGAAGGGCTGAATGTATTTTATATTCATTCCAATGTCATCAAGTCCACCAACCGGGGCTATTTGCCCAATACAAGCCTGATCCTGAATCCCGGTCAAAGCAAAAACTATGGCTTCAAGTTTCTGGCTGTGAAGGACGAGCATGATGTAAAAGATACGTTGTACCAAGAAAACTTGGTGGATACAACAGTCGTACCCGGCATGATCGTGCCTACGAATCAAAAGGCGAAGGTGGACCTGCGCTCCAAGCAGGCGATCAGCAAAGTAACCTATCCAGACGGAACCGTTATTCCAGAGACGGATAGCAAGGCTGGAGGACACCACATTTATGAATTGAAATTTACTAAATTGGGTCCGAATTTCATAACGGTAGAATACGGCAATGGCAGCAAAACGGTTCTACAATTTTATGCCATCGAGCCGATTGATCAAGCGCTGCAACGGCACGCTACATTTATGGTCGACAAAACCCAATGGAATGTACCGGGTGATCTGCGCGACAAGGTATTTGACGATTGGATGATGCATACCAAATCCAAACGGAACATTTTCAACGGCTACTGGGGCTGGGGAGACGATTGGGGTCTGACGCACGGACAGTTTCTGGCTGAGAAAAACACACTGTCTCCGGTCGCTAAAGAGGTGCGGGCCGTAGACGATTATTTGGAAACGGCGATCTGGACGAATCTGATGAACGGACATCATGAGGATTATTTAATTCATGATTTCTTGATGCCAGAGCCTAACGATACACCGACCTATCGAGGGTATGCTTATCCGCATGTATACAACACGTATTTCAGCATGTACAAGATTGCCAAGGAATACCCGGATCTTGTTACTTACAAGCATCCAAAGGAAACGTATTTGCTGCGGGCGTATAACATTTTCAAAGCATTGTATGAAGGGCCAGTCGCGTACAACTGGGAAACAGGTTTGATGGGCGAACTGACCACACCGGATATTATTCAGGCACTTCATGATGAAGGCTATGATGATGAAGCGAATGATCTCAAGGAAAAAATGGATCGCAAATATAACAATTTTAAAAATACAAAGTATCCTTACGGTTCTGAATATAGCTATGACAATACAGGGGAAGAGGCTGTATATACGTTAGCCAAACAGAATATAGATACAGAGGGCGAGCAAAGCAAAGCCCTGGAAATGATGAGTAAAATTAATGCCAAAACCCGTGCGGCACGTGGTCACATGCCCGTATGGTACTACTACACCGATCCGGTGACGATTACCGGGGAGAACTGGTTTAACTTCCAGTACACGACTTCGCTTGCTGGATATGCGATGGATGACTGGATTCGCCATCATGAGGACAATCACCGTGAGGAACAACAACGGTTGTCCTATGCAGCTAAAATTGCCAATGTCGGAGCGATTAACTCCGGGCAAATCAGCTCGGACCCTGAAAACATCGGGGCGGTCGCATGGACGTATCAAGCGGAAAAAGGCAATAACGGCACGAACGGCACTGGCGGCGGTAAAAATGTTCCGCTCTTTAACGGCTGGCGCGGCATGAGTGGTGAGGCTGATCTCGGATTGTTCGGTGCGCTCAAAACCTTAAGCGCTGATATCGCGATGGATCCGATTTTTGGATTGACGGGCTACGGTGCAGAGGTGAGCAAAAGCGGCAACGTGTATACGATCAAGCCGCTGGATGGCCTGTTCAAGCGCATCAATCTGATCACGGAAAAGCTGTATATCGAGCTGGAAAAGGACCAATATACAGAAGCCAAGCTGGCAACATCCAAGGATTACGTATGGCTCCAACTGAAAAATCAAACGCCGGGTCAAGCCCATTCCACGTACGTTACATTTGACGGTTTGAAAAAAGGAACGTATTTGGTTAAAGTAGGCGGTCAATCACAAGGGAAGTTTAATGCGTATGCGCCTTCCAACAAGCTTAAATTGGAGATTGGTACAGCATCCTCCTACACGGTAGAGCTGACATCGACCACACCTGATCCGAACAAAGCACCTGTCGTGGATGCCGGCAAAGATTCGAAGGTAAAGCTGCCGGATCAGATCATTCTGAAAGGCACGGCTACGGATGATGGGCTTCCGCAAGGAAAGGTGACAAACGAGTGGAGTCTGGTTGAAGGACCACAGGACGCGAAGGTCACATTCAGTAACAAAACATCGCTGCGCACGAAGGTGGACGTTTCCGAGCCGGGAACGTATGTGTTCAAGCTGACAGCCAGCGATTCTCAGTTGTCAGCGGAGGCTAAAGTAACGGTGGTAGCTGAACCGGCGGCTCCGTTACTTGAACAGCTCGCAGTTTACAAGTTTGATGAAACAAGCGGTTCTGTAGTTGCGGATTCATCAGACAGCGGCAATGATGCTGCCGTGAAGGGAACGGCTGCCTGGGCTACGGGTAAAACAGGCAATGCTGTCAGCCTGAACGGCAAGGACAGCTATGTGCAGCTTCCGGCGGGTATTGTCAGTCGGGCACAGCAATTGACCGTATCCGGCTGGGTCAAAGCGAACAGCCTGAGCGATTATGTACGGATTTTTGACTTCGGCTCCGGGACGAATGAATATATGTTCCTGACGCCTAAAGCAGGAAATACCATGCTGTTTGCCATTACCAATCAAGGCAACGGGCAGGGACAGGAGCAGACGATTGAAGGCCCTGTACTGCCGACAGGCGTATGGAAGCATGTTGCGGTCACGCTTTCAGGTTCCACAGGTATTTTATACGTGGATGGAAAAGAAGTGGGACGCAATACCAACTTGACCCTGAATCCTACCAGTCTGGGACAGACCAAAAATAATTTTATCGGCAAATCTCAATACCCTGATCCTTATTTCAATGGTCTGGTGGATGAATTCCGGATCTACAGCCGTGCTTTGAATGCTTCTGAGGTAGCAGGTTTGGTCTCCGGTACAGCACAAAGCCTAACGGGAGCCGAGAAAATTACGGCTTTAAAAGAAGTAAACGTGACGACTCGTGCGGGTGAAAAACCCGAACTGCCAAGCGTAGTGGAAGCTACGTATGGAGAAGGCTCCACCAAATGGGTGGCTGTGGAATGGGAGGATATAGACCCTGCACAATATGCTGCTCCAGGTTCGTTTGAATTGAAGGGCAAAGTGGATGGGACAGAGTTAAAGGCAATGGCCAAGGTGACTGTGATTGAGGCAGGGGCAGTGGCTTCACCGGTAACTCCGATTAGCCCGGAGACTTCAGTAACCCCGCCAACTACGACATCCCCGGCAACATCTGTCTTACCGTCTCGGCTTATCAGCCCAGCTAAATCAGTGGGAGTATCCTGAATGAGAGGCAACAACGCATAGTCATGGCTAATCTTTCCCATCGTCACTTTCTTCCTGCAAAGGGGGAGAGGGGCGATGGGTATCCTTGCATTTGAGGTGCACAGCTGCGAACAAAATGTGAATGGGGGACATAGTATGAGCAAGATTACATTTCTGGGTGCAGGCAGTACGGTGTTTGCTAAAAATGTGCTTGGCGATTGTATGTTGACACCTGCTTTGCAGGGCTTTGAACTGGCGTTGTTCGATATTGACCCTGTTAGGCTGAAGGATTCGGAAAATATTTTATCCAATTTGAAAAAAACAACGGGGAGTACCTGTGTGATCCGCTCCTACACTGACCGCAAGGAAGCACTGCGTGGAGCGGCCTATGTAGTAAATGCCATCCAGGTGGGCGGTTATGATCCGTGTACGATTACAGATTTTGAGATTCCCAAAAAATACGGACTGCGCCAAACGATTGCTGATACGGTTGGTATTGGCGGTATTTTCCGCAATTTAAGAACGATTCCGGTGATGCTCGATTTTGCGGCAGACGTGCGCGAGGTGTGCCCGGATGCACTGTTTCTCAACTATACCAATCCGATGGCTGTGTTGACGAACGTGATGAACGTACACGGTGGTGTCCGTACAGTAGGGCTGTGTCATAGCGTACAGGCGTGTATACCCGAGTTGTTCAAAAGCCTCGGCTTGGAGCAGGAAGGTGTAAAGGCAAAGATCGCAGGCATCAATCATATGGCGTGGCTGCTCGAAGTGAGCAAGGATGGGGTGGATTTGTATCCTGAGATTAAAAAACGGGCTGCCGCCAAGCAGCGGGAAAAGCATCATGATATGGTACGCTTTGAAATGATGCTGAAATTCGGCTATTACATTACGGAATCGTCCGAGCATAATGCAGAGTATCATCCGTATTTTATCAAACGGGCATATCCTGAGCTAATTGAACGCTTCAATATTCCCTTGGATGAATACCCGCGCCGCTGCGTGAGCCAGATTGAACGCTGGGAGACAATGCGTGAGGAACTTTTGGGCGATCAGGATCTGCGCCATGAACGGTCGAACGAATATGCTTCTTATATATTTGAGGCAATCGAAACCAATCAGCCCTTTGCCATTGGCGGGAATGTGATGAATACAGGTTTGATTACCAATCTGCCGAAGGAAGCCTGTGTAGAGGTACCTTGTCTAGTCAATCGTAATGGGGTTACACCGACCTTTGTCGGGGATTTGCCGCCTCAATGTGCTGCACTGAACCGGACGAATATTAATACCCAGCTGTTAACGATTGAAGCTGCAATCACCGGGAAAAAGGAGCACATTTATCATGCTGCTATGTTGGACCCGCACACGTCCGCAGAGCTGTCCATAGATGATATCGTTTCTCTGTGTGATGACCTGATCGCAGCGCACGGGGAATGGCTCCCACCCTATGTGTAAGGGAGACAGATGAATGGGAGGCCGGGGTCGTCAAAAGTTCGCCGGGATTCCTACAATCCGTGGGAAATTTATTGTACTGACGCTGGTACTCACCGTCATTCCGATGGTGGTGCTGACCTTTACCTTTTACCGGATCGCGGCCCATTCCATCGGCGAGAAATCGGAAGCGCTGGCTATGCAGTCCCGGCAAATGAGTGAAAATTACGTCAATGCGACGCTTTCCGATTTGAATGACCTGACCAATGCCATTCTCAGCAATCCTGATGTGCAGTCCATGCTGGAGACCAAGCCGGAAGATGATTATGAATATTTACGGAACGATGAAACACTCAGTATGGTTGTCCGTACGCAAACCCAGACCAAGCCGTATATCACGTCCTCTCTCATATATGCCGCCAATGGCGGGCTCAAGCATTCTCTCTATCAGGGGAATGTTTCGGTCCGTTTTGGCGGCCTTCCTACATTAGAGGAAGCACGTGTGTACTATCGCCGCCTGCTCGCCGAGCGGCCCATGATGTGGATGGCTCATTCGCCGTTTGAATCAGGACGCGGGATGGCGAGGGATCGCATCTATGTGGGGAAGCTACTTCGAAAAACGACTGGAGATTACGCACCCCTCGGATTTTTGCTGCTGGAAATCGACAAGGCTAGTCTGTTTCGGGGGCTTGCTTTTCATGAGACAGACGGCAATACCCAGATGTGGGTGCTGGATCAGGAGGGCGAGCCTGTATACCGATTGCCGGAGCAAAGCGTTGCGGATCAAGCGCTATTGCGGCAGATTGCTAAATCGGCTGTGGATAGGCCAGTGCTTACGAAGGACTGGAGAACATGGAACGGTCGCCAAACGATGATCTCTTACGGCCCGTTAAATGAAGGACAATGGACGCTGCTGCAAAAAGTCGATCAGTCTGTGCTGTTCGAGGATGCGCGGAAAATTGGTGCCTGGACCATCTGGACTTTTCTGGTTGCACTGATGCTGGGCTGGATGCTGTCTTATCGGCTGAGTGACACGATTCGTCGCCCCCTGCTTCAATTGAGCCGATTAATGGCGGTCGATGGGAGTGTGAGCGCTACAGGCTCAGCCCAAGCTTTCGAAGCTCCTACTTCCGTTGTTTTTAATCCTAAGGATGAGGTAGGGCAGATCGGGGAGCGTTTTCTTCATATGATGCAAAAAAATCATGAACTGTACGGTCAGGTCTACGAAGCGTTGCTGTCGCGTAAGCAGGCTGAGTTCCGCGCGCTTCAGGCGCAGATTAATCCGCATTTTTTGTACAACACGCTAGAATCACTGAAGGGAATGGCCTTGGCGAATGGGCAACGGGATATGGCAGAGGTAATCGGTGCCTTTGGTAAATGTTTTCGCATTTCGCTAAGTTATGGCCGAGAGCAAATCAGTTTGGGACAGGAAGTCGAGCATGTAAGCGCCTATGTGAAGGTGCAGCAGTTCAGGTTTAGGAATTCGTTCGAGTGGATTTGTGAGGTCGAGGAGGATATTTGCGGATTTTATGTACCCAAACTAATCCTCCAGCCGCTCGTCGAAAATGCTATTTACCACGGCTTAAAAGGGCGCACCGACCGTGGCTATATCATGTTATCCGGTACAAGGGAAGGGGATATGTTGCGTTTGACGGTCAGTGATGATGGGGGCGGTATTGGAGCCGAGCGTCTGGACGATATTCGGAAGTCGCTAGATGCCGAGCGGGGAAGTGCTATTGGCTTTGGACTGCGCAATGTACATGAACGTCTTGGGCATTATGGTCCGCAATATGGACTGTCCGTGACAAGCGAGCCGGGTCAGTACACCTCGGTTACTTTACTTGCACCCATTCGAACCGAATAAGAAAGGGGAGGATGGCATGTACCGGCTGCTGATTGTGGACGACGAATATCATATTCGGGAAGGACTGAAGCTGATGGTGGCGGAAAGTGGCCTGTCAGTGGAAGTCAGTGATGTGGCGGGGGACGGCGCAACGGCATTACGTTTGTATATGGAGCGGCGACCGGACATCATTTTACTGGATATTAATTTACCGGATATGAGTGGGCTGGACATAGCAAAAACCATTCGGGAAAAGGATCAACACACCCCATTATTATTCCTGACAGGGTACGAATCTATGACGTATATACGTCAGGCGGTTTCGCTTCAAGCGGTTGATTATTTGCTCAAGCCGGTGACAAGCGAGGATTTTGAAGCGGCTCTGAGACGAGCTGAGGATCGCATTGCGCAATGGCGAAGAAGCGAGGAGGAAGCTATTCACCGTCACCGTTCATTGGAGCCATTGTACAGGGAGCATTTGCTGCTGGATCTGCTCCAGCAGCGACGCCCAGCAGCCGAGGTCATTCAGGAGATGGACGGGCTAGGATTTTTCGCCGAGGCGAGTGGGCCGCCTTATACTGTGCTGTGTTGCGAGCTAGAGGAGGCGCCACAGCAGGAGACAGCCGCCACTAGCAATACACCACACGGTTCCATGTATGGAAGCAGCCATGTATTCGCCGGACTGGCGGAAGAGGCTGCGGTAGCAGCCGGGGCGAAGGCGCACAGTGCAGCGGTTTCCCGCGATCGGCGTGTTGTGCTGCTGGCGACAGCATCTTGCAGAGCGGCGGAGTGGACGGCACAGCAGATTCGTCAGGCGGTGCAGGAACGATTGAGCCAGGGGATGTCCATCGGGATTAGCCGCCCCGTACAACGGATGGAGCAACTTTGCGAAGCTTATGAGCAAGCTGTGCAAGCGGCAGAGCATCGGGGGTGGGTGGGCTATAGCCAGATCATCCCCTATGAGAGTATTCAGACGGCCGAGCCGAACAGTAGTCATTTGCTAGAGAAGGAACTGCTCATGATTACGGAAATTCGAGCAGGCAATGATGCTGCCGTACATGCGATTTTGCAGGAATGGTCTGGACAATTAGCGGGCTTGCCTGTCAATCAGGTGAAAATGATCGTCACCCAGCTCGTCCTGTTCGTTATGCGCATTGTTCAGAGCGATGCATTCGAAGGGCAAACATCCATACAGGAGCAGGACCCATTATTGGAACTGTCCCGATTGCGGCACGGGCCTGAGATGATTGATTACGTGTCGCGCTATTTTGTCCGGGTGGGGCGCCAAGTCCGGGAATCGCGCGAGAAGGGGATTCCGCGCAAATTCCAACGCGCCAAGGAATGGATTCGTGAGCACCTTCAAGAGGATGGCGGATTGAACCGTCTTGCAGAGTACATGAATATGAGTCCCAAATATTTGAGTGCCCGTTTTAAGCAGGTTACAGGTGAAAGCTTCGCTGACTACCAGACGCGTGTGCGCTTTGAGCGAGCCCGAGAACTGCTGTTGGACCCGAATCGCAAGGTAGCGGAGGTAGCGGAAGCTGTGGGCTTCGCAGATACGAACTATTTTAGCATTGCCTTTAAAAAGCATACCGGATTAACGCCAACAGAATTCCGAAAAACATTTTTGTAAACGCGCTGTTAAAAAAATCATACCAAAACAAAGAGAGTCTGGAGTCGTTGGGTGGTCGGCTCTGGGCTCTCAGCGCATAATAGGCTTGTAAGGAGAAACCAGTTCAGGAAGGGGCCGGTTGATTTGCTGAAACGAAGGTTACGGACATGGATGGCTCTCGTGATGACGGTGATGTTGACAGGGCTGACGGCTTGCAGTGGTAACGCTGGCGAACCGGCTAATCCCAATGCGGTCGAACTCAAGTTCATGTACTGGGGAAGCAATGATGAGAAGCAGGCGATGGAAAAAATGATTCAAAGCTTTAATGCATTCCACCCGAACATCCGGGTGAAGGGCGAGCATGTCCCTGGTGACTACACGACGAAAATTAACACGTTAATGGCTGCCAATCAGCTTCCTGATATCGCCTACCTGGGCGATTCGCTCACGATGAAATGGGCAAGTGAAGGCAGACTCCTAGATTTATCCTCCTATTATGACGAATATCCCGAATTAAAAAACAAGCTCAAATCCTCCTATCTCTACAGCGAACCCGGCAAGTCTATCGGCAATTACACCGCATTGGAAGTGATGCAGTTATTTTACAACAAGGAGTTGTTTACAGAAGCAGGGGTACCCGTCCCTCCGGCTGATCCTCAAAAAGCGTGGACATGGGAAGAATTTCTGGAAATTGCCAAAAAGCTAACCAAGGATCAGAACGGCAAGCATCCGGGAGACAGTGGATTTGATCCGAAAAATATTGTGCAGTACGGCTTTGCCTTCGGCAATGACCGCAGCTCCTGGGGACCGCTTTTAGCAAGCAACGGCGGAGGTTTGACTGACAAAACGGGCAAGAAGTACACCCTGAACAGTCCTGAGTCGGTGGAGGTTTTTCAGAAGTTGCAGGATCTGGTTTTCAAGGAGCATGTTTCTCCTGATTTGATCCAGCAGCAGGACATGCCGTCCAATACAATTCGTCTCCAGACGAGGAAGGTCGCGATGGTGGTAGACGGAACATGGTCTCTGCTCGATTTTTCGAACAACAAGCAGCTGCAATGGAGTATCGGCGTTCTGCCGAAGCTAAAAGAGCCCAAAACAATGATTGTTGCGGGAGCCACGGTCATTTTCCAGAGCACCAAGCACCCGAAGGAAGCGCTCGAATTTTATTTGTACCATAACAATCCCGAAAAGGTGGATCTGTTCAAGTCCGGTCTTTGGATGCCTATCGAGGAAAAATACTATACCGATGAGCAGGCTATCCAGTCATGGACCAACAATGCCGCGCATCCACCGGAATTTCAAAAGGCTGGCATTGAGTATGCCAGAGATTATGCGATCAAGCCGTCCACTTCGACCCTTCGCAACTGGCCTGATATCGGTTCCAAGCTGACCCCAGGGCTGGATCTGATCTGGACGAACAAGAAGACGCCGCAGCAGGCGCTGGATGAACTGGAACCTATCATTCAGCCATTGCTTCAAGGCGTATACCCGGATGAATAATGCGGCGGGACAGCTGCGAAAGGAGAACAGCCCATGAAGCGACCAAAATCAGGAATGATGCGCATGGAGCGAAACTGGGGTCTGCTATTCGCGCTTCCTGCCATCCTCGGATTAATGATTTTTACAATTGGACCGATCGCGGCCTCGTTCGTATTCAGCTTAACCGATTGGACGATTGGCGGACAGATGACCTTTATTGGATTGGATAATTACCGAACCATTTTGACTGAAGATAATACCTTTTCCCAATCCATGTTCGTGACCACATATTATGCACTGGGCAGCGTACCTCTAGGCTTGGCGGCGGCTTTTATCATTGCGCTGTTATTAAATCAAAAGGTGAAGGGTTTGTCGGTGTTCCGTACGATTTATTATTTACCTACCATTGTGCCGAGTATTGCCAACACGATGCTGTGGCTATGGATGTTCAACCCGGATTTTGGTCTGTTAAATTCGCTGCTGGAGGGCGTTGGACTGCCGGGGAGCAAATGGATTTATGACGAGAACACTGCAATACCCTCCCTGATCATGATGAGCACCTGGGGGATCGGGAACACGGTCATTATCTTTTTGGCGGGACTTCAGTCGGTTCCCACTCATCTGTATGAAGCAGCTGAGGTGGACGGCGGCAATAGGTGGCATAAATTTTTTCACATTACCATTCCGTCGATGACACCAACCATTTTCTTCAATCTGGTCATGTCTTTAATCAGCACCTTTCAGGCCTTCAATCAGGCATATGTTATGACCAACGGGGGGCCGAATAATTCAACGCTGTTCTATGTGTTCTACTTATGGCGTACGGCCTTTACGGAGACTAAAATCGGCTACGCCTCAGCTCTGGCTTGGATCTTATTTTTCGTCATCATGGTGCTTACCGTCCTGATTTTCTCCACGTCCAAAAAGTGGGTTCACTATGAAGGAGGGGAACGTTCATGAATCAGGTCACTTCTTCTGTCAATTCTTCAGAAACACCACAACATCCGCTTCCACAGCCTGAACGCTCCCGAAGTCCTGCTACCGCCACCCGTTCCAAACCATTCCAAATCAGCCGTATCGTGCTGTATATCGTTTTAATTATGGGCAGTGTTTTAATGCTGTTGCCATTCGTATGGCTCATTCGCAGCTCTTTGATGGGGACATCGCAAATTTTCGTGTTCCCTCCAGAGTGGGTACCCTCTCCTTTTCAATGGAGCAATTACCCGGAAGCGCTGACGTCGGTACCGTTCGGCAGATATTTTCTTAATACGTTCCTCATTGAGGTGTGTGTACTGGCAGGAGTGATGCTGACCTCGATTGTATCGGCCTTTACTTTTGCCCGTCTGCGCTGGCCTGGCCGCAATCTGATTTTTTCCCTGCTGATCGGGTCGATGATGTTGCCTTATGCGGTGACGCTCATACCTACTTTCGTTATGTGGCGTGAGCTGGGTGGGCTGAATACATTTCTGCCGCTGATTGTTCCTGCATGGTTTGGTGGAGGGGCATTTAACATCTTTCTGATGCGGCAATTTATGCTGACGATTCCGCGCGATCTGGACGAAGCAGCTTATATGGATGGAGGTACACCGCTAACTGTATTATGGCGCGTCGTTGTTCCTTTATCTTCGCCTGCATTGATCGTGATCGGGATATTTACATTTATTGATGTGTGGAACGATTTTTTGGGCCCGATTATTTATTTGAGTGACGAAAAGCATTTTACACTGGCGCTGGGGCTGGCGACTTTTCGGGGATTGAACAATACCAATTGGCCTTACTTGATGGCAGCATCCAGCACGATTTTGGCTCCGATCGTCCTGATATTTTTTATCGGACAACGCTATTTTATTGAAGGCATCACACTGACAGGAATTAAAGGCTAAAAGGAGGCTGATGTAGCTTTGGATAAACCCAACGGTTCAGCAAAACGGTTACAGGGTGTTCCGGGCAGACTGGCTCAGTTACGCTCGGAATTCCCGGCTCTAGGGATAGATGCACTGCTGATTACACATGGTCCCAACCGACGATATATGACCGGATTTACAGGCTCAGCCGGAATTGCGCTCGTTACGCAGGAAGAGGCTTTTTTGGTGACGGATTTCCGCTATATGTTGCAGGCAACAGATCAAGCAGCAGAATATTCAGTTATTCGGCATGAGGCACAAATCTTCCAGACCATCGCTGATCTCACAAGTAAATTGGGTGTTCGTAGACTGGGGTTGGAGAGCCGGCATGTCTCACTTCAACAGTCGGGACAGCTTCAAGCCGCAATAGGCTCGTTGGAGTACGTGCAAACGGAGGATGTAATTGAACGGCTGCGTGATGTGAAGGACGAAGAAGAGATTCGCACCATCCGTGAAGCTGCGCGTATTACCGATGCTGCCTTTACGGAGGTGCTGAATTATATTCAGCCTGGAGTTACAGAGCGGCGAATTGCGGCGGAACTGGAATATCAGCTCCGGCTCGCAGGCGCGGAATCAGGCGGTTTTGCGTTCATTGTCGCTTCAGGTGAACGCTCGGCACTGCCCCATGGATTGGCCAGCGACAAGGAAATTGGTCAGAACGAGTTTGTCACGATGGATTTTGGTGCCAATGTGCGCGGTTACCTATCTGATATTACGCGTACCGTATTTGTCGGCAATCCGTCAGAACGTCATGAGGAATTGTATGCTATTGTGCTGGAAGCAAATATGACGACGATTGCAGGACTTCGGCCTGGCATGAGCGGTCGGGAGGGAGACCGTCTGGGACGGAATGTGATTGCCTCCTATGGCTATGGAGAGCGGTTTGGTCACGGATTGGGCCACGGCTTTGGCTTGGAGATTCATGAGCAGGTGCGGCTGTCCCCTGAGAGCCAATCTGCACTTGTACCAGGACATGTCATTACCGTGGAACCGGGCATTTATATTCCGGGTTTCGGCGGAGTTCGGATTGAGGACGATGTGCTGATCACAGATGACGGTGCCCAGGTGCTGACTTCCTCGCCCAAGGAGCTGCTTTTGTTATAAAACTATCGATAGTTTGCAAGTCAACCCAAAACGATATGGAGGGATCAAATGAACACGCATAAAAGGAAAACCAAAGTATGGCTGACCACACTGGCATCTTCTCTCATTGTGGCTTTGACACCAGCTCTTCCGGGGCAACAGGCTTATGCCGAGGCAGAGTCGGATGTAAAAGTCATCGACATCTTTAGCCGGACGGTGAACGATTATGGTATAGATCTGGTCGATTGGCAAGGGTATCTGGCAAACCCCTATGTGAAGCTAAAAGTGAAGCCGCCTGCAAATGCCGCTTTTCCGTTAACTGTTACGTTAAAAGCGCAAGGCACGTCCCGGCTGATGATGGATTTGCCAAGTACGTTGTCGGCCCAAGGAGCAAGCAAAACGCTGACCTTTGCCAATGCGCAGGAGGAAAAGGATTTCCGGCTGGCCATCCATCCTGATCGGATTGGAGGAAACGGTGAAACAGAGAACTATACACTGTCCATGTCCGTTGCTGGAAATGATGGTCACACGACCACTCAGTCCATTCCGATTCGTGTGCTGGATCAGGACGATAATGAAGAACCCACAATCCCCCTCCATTTTGACTACAGATTCGATACGATCAGGCCTTATTTCAATGATGCAGCTACCAAAAAAGCCGCAGAGCTGGCAGTGAAGGACTGGTTCTATTTCTTTGATCTGGAGCCGTTTGATGAGGTTCCTGCCAACGCGGAAGTAAACCATCTGCCAGGAGATGATTGGCAAAATGAAATACAGGTGACGAATAACAAACCCTACAAAGGCATGTGGGTATTTATGAGGGGGCTAAACGGGCCGTATTCTACGGGCTTTCCGGCAGCTAACGGTCATTACCATACACGTAACGGTGTGACCGTTCCGGGGAACTTAAACCGTTCCTATAGTCTGATTCTGGATTTCTATGATGATGCCATTCCATTTACATCGGTGGACGATGAAGAATGGTATCAATCCGATCTGTCCAAGGTGACGGATGTGCATGGGCTGATCATGCATGAATTCGGTCATGCGATTGTGTTCAGCGACACATTCCCGGGTGTCAAAGCGCTGAAGGAAGCGGCGGGCAATGACCCTGATATTATGGCTTATCAGCACAGACCGGCTGCATTGGATGACAGCTATCATCTATCTGGAGAGCTCGCAGAAGTCGACAGATTGAGTGGACAAAATGGAGGCTGGCGCCATCTGTTCCCGACCCGGCGCTGGATGAACACGAAGCTTTCGCTACTGGTAGCAGAAAAAGCAGGCTGGCCGCTGCGTAAGGACCTGACTCCTTTCCTCGCGCCAGAAATCATAACGAAGGAATTGCCAGTACCCATTAATGGTAAAGCGTACACGGCTAAGCTGGAGGCCAAGGGAGGGGTTCCGTTTTACGATTGGACGGTGACAGGCGGTCAACTGCCCGCAGGCTTCACACTGGACCGCTTTACAGGAACGATTAGCGGAACAGCAGACAGCGGAGCAGGCAACAAGACGTATACGTTCACCGTACAGCTGCGGGATTATGATGAGCTGAGCAAGCCTGTGACACAAAGCTTTACGCTCAAGCTGTAAAGCATACCTCACAAGCAGATTAAAACGGTCGAAGGGAGGGAAGCGAATGAAACATGATGCCGCGGATCTGGTCATTGTAGGCGGCGGAATCATCGGTACAGCCATCGCTTATTATGCGGCTAAGTCCGGTATGAAGGTCGTGCTGGCTGAGCGAGGGGAGATTGCTGGAGGCACTTCGTCCCGTTGTGATGGCAATATATTGGCAATCGATAAAGAGCCCGGATTTGACAGTCGAATGTCGTTGGTATCGCAGGAGCTGGTGGCAGAGCTGGCTAGGGAACTGGAGGATGAGTTTGAGTATCGTGCGCCTGGCAGTATTCTGGTCTGTGAAAACGATCAGGAGATGCAAGCGGCTGAGCAGTGGGTAACCCGTCAGCAGCAGGAAGGACTTCCGTTTCGCATGCTGGATCAGCAGGATTTGCGAGAGGAATGGCCACATTTGGCCAAAGATTTGCCGGGCGGGTTGGAGTGTGCGACAGATTCCACTGTGAATCCGGTGTTGATGACGTATGCACTGGCCGAGGCCGCGCGTCGAATGGGAGCCAAGTTATTACCGCGCATGCCGATACAGTCCATCCTTCAGGACGAAAGGGGGAACGTCCGCGGGGTGGAGACGCCTAATGGCGTTATCCATGCAGGTGCAGTGGTATTGGCGGCAGGTGTGTGGACACGCAGCATCGGTCATTCACTCGGTTTGGACCTTCCGATTATACCGCGCAAAGGACATATACTGGTGTCTGCCCGAATGCCTTCAATCGGAAACCGCAAGATGATGGAGTTCGGTTATCTGATGAGCAAGTTCGGAGGTCAGCGGAGTGTAGATGAGGTTTATGAAAAATACGGTGTAGCGCTGGTATTCGAGCCCACCGCATCACAGAACGTTCTGATTGGCAGCAGCCGTCAGTTTGTCGGTATGGATACAGGTGTCGATCAACAGGTGATTCGCTTAATCGCTCGCAGAGCCATTCGCTTTTTTCCTGCTTTGGCCAATGTACCGCTGATGAGGGCGTATACCGGTTTGCGTCCATGGACCCCTGATCATTTGCCCATCGTATCCGCAGTGGATGAAGTGCCGGGGCTATTCATCGCTTCAGGCCATGAAGGAGATGGTATTAGTCTTGCGGCGGTTACGGGGAAGCTGGTGACCGAGATGGTACGCGGCGAACCCACTTGTATTCCGGTAGAGCCGCTGCGTTATGACCGATTTGGAGAGGCTTTTACCAGCCACGAGGTTCATGGGGAGGTAACAGGATGAGCGTAGCGGGCAGAATTACTACGATTGATACTCATACGGGAGGCAATCCGACGCGGACAGTCATCCACGGTGCGCCTAAACTGGTAGGTCATACGATGCTGGAAAAGATGACTTATATGGCAACGCATCATGATGATTTTCGCCGTCTGCTGATGTTCGAGCCGCGTGGTCATGAGGTGATGTCAGGCTGCATTTTAACAGAACCTTGTCATCCTGATGCAGATATTGGTGTGGTCTTTATAGAGACTGGCGGCTATTTACCGATGTGCGGTCACGATACGATTGGAGTATGTACGGCGCTGATGGAGGGCGGACTGATTGCTGCGGATAAAAAAGCAATATTGCTGGACACTCCGGCAGGCCCGGTTCAAGTGCAACTGGAGGTGGATGCGGGCAAGGTGCGACAAGTAACGTTCACAAACATCCCTTCTTTTGTGTACCGCCGTGAAGTGGAGATTCAGGTAGAGGGCATCGGGCAAGTCACGCTGGATATTGCGTATGGAGGCAACTTTTACGGCATTGTAGAGGCGGCTTCCATCGGTCTTGCACTGGAGCAGAGCCATGGGGCAAAAATTGTACGAACAGCGGTGCAGATTCGGGAGGCGGTGAATGCGGTTGTTGAGGTCGTACATCCTGAAAATCCGGTTATTCAAGGATTGACACATATTGAATTTTACGGGGAGCCTGTGGCTCCACAGGCCGATTGCCGCAACGTCGTCGTCATCCCACCGGGAGGGATCGATCGTTCTCCTTGTGGCACAGGAACCTCGGCCAAGGTAGCGGTGTTGCACGCCAAGGGAAAACTGGACTTCAATGAGCCGTTTGTACATGAAAGCATCACAGGTTCCATGTTTCGGGCTGAAATCGTGGGGGAGACGCAGATCGGTCCTTATCCGGCAGTCATCCCACAAATTACAGGCTCGGCTTGGGTGACGGGACATCATCAATTTGTGTTGGATCCTGAGGACCCGCTTAAAGAAGGTTTTTTGCTGATGTGAGCATTTTACATCATTCCCGAATGCTGAATATGAAAATAAAGATCGGAAAGGGTTGGTAAGCATATGGCACGTTTTGAAGGTGTATATGTGGCCTTGGTTACACCGTTCACGGCAGAGCTGGAGGTAGACCATAAGCGTCTTACCGAGCTATGCGAGCATCTGATTGCAAGTGGCATTAGCGGACTGGTTCCTACAGGATCGCTGGGAGAATATGCGGCTTTGTCCCCGGAGGAACGGTCGCAGGTTGTGCATACCGTAATTGACGCTGCGGCAGGGCGTGTCCCGGTTGTTGTCGGCTCGGCGGCTCCGTCCACCAAACAAGCGGTGCATTGGATTCAGCATGCGAAGGATGCTGGGGCTGCGGGTGTCATGGCACTGCCACCCATTAATTACAATCCACTGCCTCATGAGGTAACGGCCCATTATGAAGCATTGTCAAAGGTGGGCTTGCCGATCATTGCGTATAACAACCCCCATGATTACAAGGTTGACTTGACTCCAGATATTCTTGCGGACTTGTCGCGAATTGAAAATATCGTAGCAGTCAAGGAATTTTCCGGTGATGTACGGCGTATTCACGCTATTTTGGATCAGACAGAGCTGGAGGTCATGGTCGGAGTAGATAATCTAGCGATGGAGGGGGCATTGTTCGGCGCGACAGGCTGGATTTCGGGGGTGCCTAATGCGTTGCCCAAGGAAGGGGTAGAACTGTTCCGACTTGCGCAGGCGGGAAATATGGCAGAAGCGTCCGCGTTGTATCGCAAGCTGCTGCCGCTGTTCCACTATGATGCCAGCCCGCAATTGGTACAGTCCATCAAATATATGATGGAGCTGGCTGGATTTCCGGTCGGTCCGACACGTCCGCCCAGACTTGCGCTGCCGCAGGCGGATTATGACCGCATTCGCGAAGCATTTGAGGTGGCGGTTCGTCCGAGCGGGGTTTCATCCTGAATGGAGGTGAAGATGATGGAGAGCCGAAATTGGATCGGTGGTGAGTGGCTGAGCCCTTCCGGCGAGGAAATGGTGGTTCACAATCCTTCGGACTTGAAGGAGGAGGTGGGAGTCGTCCATTTTTCAGAAACGAGCGATATTACACAGGCCGGGGATGCGGCACGGCTGGCTCAGGTGGGCTGGGCCGCTTTAAGTCCCGCAGCGCGGGGAGTTTATCTGTTCAAAGCAGCCGGTTTACTAGAGGCAGCATTACCTGAATTGGCTGAGCTGGCCAGTCGTGAGATGGGCAAGCCGATTACCGAGATGCGCGGAGAGGTCATGCGAGGTGTCCATCTGCTTCGGTACTATGCAGCAGAGGGTGTACGTTCCATCGGTACAGTCATTCCTTCGAATGAGCCGGGAGTGCTCCAATACACGAAGCGCATTCCGCTAGGTGTAACGGCTGTCATTACGCCGTGGAATTTTCCGGTAGCTATTCCGCTATGGAAAATCGCCCCTGCACTTTTGTGCGGAAACACGGTCATCTGGAAGCCTGCCGAACATGCTTCATTAACTGCAGTACGGGTCGCCGAGCTATTCGAGGCGGTGCAGCTTCCGCCCGGCGTACTGAACTTAGTCATTGGGCAAGGTAACCGTATTGGCGATGCCTTACTGGAGCATCCGGTACTGGATGCGGTCAGCTTCACGGGTTCTACCGCTACAGGTTTGGGCATTGCCGAGCGATGCGCGCGCCGTAACATGAAATACCAGACCGAGATGGGAGGTAAAAATGCCGCCATTGTGCTGAAAGACGTGGATGTAGCACAGGCGGTGGCGATGATTGTCAGCGGAGCTTTCCGTTCAGCCGGGCAGAAATGCACGGCCACCAGCCGGGTGATTGTGGAACAGTCTGTCTATGAGACGTTCACGGAAGCCTTACGCCAAGCGGTGGAAAAAATACAGATCGCTCCGGCGCTTGACCCCGGTGCGTATCTTGGACCTGTGGCATCCGCAGGTCAATACGAGAAGGTCATGTCCTATGTATCACTCGCACGTCGGGAAGCTCACATTTTGGCCGAAGGTGGAGCCGCCGCCGGGACGGACGACGGATATTATGTGCGTCCACTGGTGGCGACTGGACTCAATTCGTCCCATCCGTTGATTCAGGAGGAGATTTTTGGACCTGTGTTGGGGGTCGTGCAGGCGGACGACTTCGAGGATGCAATTCGACTGTGCAATGATTCTATTTATGGATTAAGCGCCTCTCTATTCACCCGCGATTTGCGGTTGGCTCATCGGTTTCTGGATGAGGCGAACGCCGGTATGGTTCGGGTTAATCAGGAGACGGCTGGTGTGGAATACCAGGCTCCGTTTGGCGGTCTGAAGCAATCCAGTTCACATACCCGGGAACAGGGCCAGGCGGCGCTGGATTTTTATTCAGCGATTAAAACCTGTGCGATCAGCTATGAGTAAGCGGGTGACGGGACGAAGTGAGACGGTGGGGAGCGCATCAGGTCATTTGCTCATATGTCGCTGTGAAGAAGTGAGTATCGCACAGATGGAGCAGGCTTGCCGCATAGGTATGGACACCGTGCGCCAGCTTAAAATGGCTACGCGGGTGACGATGGGGGCATGTCAGGGCAGGGTATGCCGACAATTGGTGGAGTCATGGTTTTACAATCAGGTTCCTGCTGCTCGCCGGGAGACGGAGCTGTTATCGCAAAGGCCTCCAGTGCGTCCCGTAACGTTCGGGCAGCTGGCAGAGGGAGGTTCTTTATGAGCCGCATGCGTATTGTAAATCATCCTATTTTGGGACCAAAGCCGGAGCGGCGGCAGGTATCTTTCTTTTTTGACGGTCGTCCCATGCAGGGATTGGCTGGAGAGCCATTGGCAGCAGCGCTGCTCGCCAGCGGTGTCCGTTTGCTGAGAAGGCATGAGGAATCCGGTACAGCCAGGGGCGTATACTGCGCCATTGGGCATTGTAACGAATGCCGTCTGACGGTTCATCCGTTCGGTACGGTTCGTTCCTGCCTGACCAAGTTGGAAGAAGGTATGGTGGTAGAAACCGGGCGGCAGCTTTCGAATGAAATCACAGGGAGAATTGTGACATGAATAAAATGGCACATCTCATCGTCATTGGCGCAGGTCCGGCAGGACTATCCGCAGCGGCATCGGCTGCTGAACAAGGATTGCCAGTCACGGTATTGGATGAGTTTACTGAGCCGGGTGGACGTATGCCCGGGCAATATCATGAGGAAGGCAGTCAAGGCTGGTGGATCGGAAAGCATGTTTCAGATGAGCTGATTACCCGTTGCGAGGAGCTTGGGGTGGACATTCGCTGTGGCGTGTCCGTACATGGTATGGAATATACGACTACGTGGGAAATATCCACTTCCTATGGATTGTTCACTGCTGAGTACGTATTGCTGGCGACCGGAGCTGCTGAGATTCCTGTTCCGCTGGATGGCTGGACGCTGCCGGGTGTAATGTCCATCGGGGCTGCGCAGGTGCTGACTAACGTTCATTACGTCAAACCGGGAGAGCGCGGCATCATCGTAGGAATGAACGTATTGTCTATGGCGATTGCCCGCGAGCTGTCCGTCGCCGGGGTGAAGGTGGCGGCGATTACACTGCCGTGCGCGGGTCCGCTGGCTGGTGCAGCGGCAGATCCGACAGCCTCCGCGAAGCTGCTGCTTCAGCTGTCGGGGCTGGCCCCGGCCGCCTGGATGCGCGCCGGCGGCAAGCTGGCAGCGACGATGCGGATGGAGAAGCTCATCGCGCGCTGCTATCCTCACAGAGGTTTCCGTCTGTGGGATATCCCGATCCGTTTGCGGACAGCAGTGAAGTCCGTCAACGGGCAAGACCGGGTCGAATCCGTGACCCTGGTCCACGTTAAACCAGACGGCTCGCCGATTGCCGGCAGCGAGCGCGTCGAACCCGCCGACTTTGTGGCGCTGAGCGGCGGTTTGTATCCGCTCGCCGAGCTGGCGGCGGTAGCCGGATGCAAATTCGTGTACAGCCCTGAACTGGGCGGGCATGTTCCACTACATGGTGAGCGAATGGAAACCTCGCTCAAAGGGCTGTACGTTGCCGGCAATATTACCGGCATCGAAAGCGGGCTGGTCGCGATGGCCCAAGGCCGATTAGCCGCCGCTTCCATGCTCCATGCCGCTGGACTCGGTGGAGCAGGCGGGGAACAGCGGGTACAGGAGGCGATTCGTGAGGTCCATTTTGCACGTAAGCATGCGCTGATTCAGTTTCATCCCGGTATTACAGAGGCGAGAACGCAGTTGTACCAGCAGTGGGGGCAAACCTCTGGCAGCGGCGCGTAACGGCTCGTTGTGTTTGATATGCGTTTTTTTATCCCAAATTCGCCTTAAAGGAGGAACGGAAAGTGACTCTTAAAGCAAAAGCCCATATGAAAGCAAGGCCGTTCGCACTGAACGAGGTGGTATTGGCTGAAGGTCCCTTCAAACAGGCGATGGAGCTGAACCGATCTTATCTGTTGGAGCTTCAGCCTGATCGTCTGCTGGCGCGGTTTCGGGAATATGCCGGGCTTGCGCCCAAAGCGCCTCAATATGAAGGCTGGGAAGCGATGACTATTTCTGGGCATACGCTGGGACATTATTTGTCCGCTTGCTCTATGATGTTTGCTTCAACGGGCGATGAGCGTTTTAAGGAGATCGCACATTACATTACGGATGAACTGGATGTTTGCCAGGCGGCGCATGGTGACGGATATGTATCCGGTATTCCCGGGGGAAAGGAACTTTTTGAAGAGGTGTCTGCCGGAAATATTCGTTCGAAGGGATTTGACCTGAACGGTGCCTGGGCTCCTTTGTATACATTACACAAGTTATTCGCTGGTCTGCGTGACGCATATCATTTGACAGGCTGTGACAAGGCATTAGATGTAGAGTGCAAATTGGCGGACTGGCTCGAAGGAATTTTGAAGCCGATGAACGATGAGCAGCTGCAGCAGATGATGTTTTGCGAATATGGAGGCATGAATGAGGTATTGGCGGATTTGTATGCGGATACCGGGGAAGGGCGCTACTTGCAGTTGGCTGAGTGCTTCTGGCACAAGCTGGTGCTGGACCCGCTTAGCTCACAGGAGGATTGTTTACAGGGCATTCACGCCAATACACAGATTCCGAAGCTAATCGGACTTGCCAAGGAATATGAGCTCACGAATGACACGAAGCGCCGGAAGACAGTGGAGTTTTTTTGGGAGCGGGTGGTGGATCATCATTCGTATGTCATTGGGGGCAATAGCTTTGGAGAATATTTTGGCGCGCCAGATGGCTTGAATGATCGCATCGGACCGCATACAACGGAGACGTGTAACACCTATAACATGCTAAAGCTGACTAATTATCTGTTCCAGTGGAATGTTTCCGCCAAGGAAGCGGACTTTTATGAGCGGGGTCTATTCAATCATATTTTAGCCTCGCAGGACCCGGTCCACGGGGGCGTTACTTATTTTCTGTCGCTCGCTATGGGCGGACACAAGCATTTTGAAAGTAAATTCGATGATTTTACGTGCTGTGTCGGCACAGGAATGGAAAACCATGCGAGCTACGGCAGTGGCATATATTTTCACGATCACGATAAGCTGTATGTCAATCAGTTCATTGCTTCCACGCTGGAATGGAAGGACAGAGGCGTTACGCTAAAACAAAACACTTCCTATCCAGAGACGGATCATACGAGGCTGGAGATTCAATGCGATCAACCTGCCTCATTTATGCTACTCATCCGCTATCCATATTGGGCTGAAAAAGGAATTACCATTCGTGTAAATGGCAAGGAACAATCGGTTGTATCGGAACCGGGCAGCTTTGTCTCTATCGCCAGAACGTGGATTGACGGGGATGTTGTAGAGGTGACGATTCCGATGTCGCTGAGGCTGGAGCAGATGCCGGATAACCCGGATCGGGCGGCTGTCATGTATGGACCGCTGGTGCTGGCAGGCGATCTGGGACCCTTAGAAGATCCTAAAGCCAAGGAGTTTCTGTACACACCCGTATTCATTCCCCAAACGGAAAAGCTGGATGCTTGGATACAGCCCGTGGAAGGCAAGACGAATACGTTTCGTACCTTGAATGCAGGGCATCCCCGGGATGTGGAATTGTCTCCTCTGTATAAAATGCATGACCGTACGTATTCCGTATACTGGGACATTTTTACGAAGGAAGCGTGGCAGGAAGCGGAACAGGAATACACAGCGGCACGCGAAAAGCTGGCGATTCTGGAGCAGTGTACGATTGATTTTGCCCAACCCGGAGAAATGCAGCCGGAGCGGGACCATAACTTCCAGGGAGATGCCTCGACTCGCACCGGATATGTGAATAACCGACCTTATCGGAATGCGGGAATTGACGGTTGGTTTTCTTTCGATTTGAAGACAAATCCGGTTGCTCCGATGCTGTTGGTTATTACCTACACGGCTACGCTGGAAATGCCAAACTGTGGTTTTGATATTTTGATTAACGGTCATCCGCTTGAGCATTTTAGTGAAGGTTTTGATGAGGCCGATAAGTTTTACAACATTAATGCCGCTATTCCGGCTGCATATCTGGAGGGTAAGGATCAGGCGACAGTGACCTTCAAAGCCAAGCCGGGACAGCGTATCCGCAGATTGTTTGGGCTGAGGATGGTCAACAAGGACGTGTATGAGCAACTCTATCAAGCTGGAAGTTCAGGTATACATGAATGATCTTTGAAATGTTTCGTGAGAGAAAAGTAACGTTTGATTTTTAGTCCGGTATGATTTATGATGTAAGAAATATTGGATGATGCTGGAATAATCCATATGGTGGTATGAGTTGATATATTCATAGTTTTTTGCGCGTGAAGCACACGGGCTGTTTCTTCCTTCATAGGGGAGAGGCAGCCCTTTTTTGTTGATATTTTGCGGAAATATAAAACTTTTTAATGAGTCAGTTCTATGATTGAGGGGGAGGGATTGCTTTATAGAGTCTATTTGTTTGGAATACTTTGTATTAGAAGTTTTTCTTATAGATTTTGTAATAGGGAAACCCTATAATATATAAGTTGTATCCAGTATTTTCCGAAAGTGGGGATGCGATAAGTTTATGAGATTAGAGATGATATACATAGTTTAAAGTTTAAGCTGACAAAGGGGATAGAGAGATGAGTATGAAAAAATGGATGTTGAGTTTGACGGCAGCCACGTTGCTATGGGGCGCGACAAGTACGATTCCAACGACGGAGGCGGCAAGCAGCACCAAACCCATTGAAGTCTTGTTAAACGCCAAAAAAATACAGTTTCCAGATGCTAAACCTTTTCAGGATAGTAACGATTATGTGATGGTTCCGATTCGTTTTGTATCCGAAGCACTAGGGGCTAAGGTAGGCTGGGAGAAAACAGGCGGTCAATTGGCTGTGTCGATTAAAAATGATGCACATGCTGTTAACATGACAGTGGGTCAAAACACCGCTACCGTGGATGGGCAGACCAAAACGTATGAGACAAAGATTATTTTGAAGCAAAACCGTACTTTTGTGCCGCTGCGGTTGGTAAGTGAGGGTCTGGGGCAAACAGTGGAGTGGGATAAAGTTAGTCGCTGGGTCTGGATTGGAAAGAAGGAAATTGCTGCTCTGGAGGATACGGGGCATAAGACGGTAAGTATCGAGCCGTATAAGAAGGCGTTCACGTCTAACCCATATCTTTTAAAAGATGCCCAAGGAAAAGTATATGACAAAGTGATGATTTTCAAAGTTTCTGACCTGCCTCTAAAGCTAGTACGTGACGTTTACAGTATTGAACCTTATACCAACGCAAAAGGTACGCCTTACCTAAGAATTAGAGCCAAAACTAAATCTACCGCAGGGAATCTTTTCTACATCTCAAAGAATAATGATACACGCTATCGTTATGCTGTTGAAGAACTGACTACGGACAACGGCGATGGTACAAGAATGTTATATTACCCTATTTATTCATCAGGAGATGAGCTTTTTAACGGGATTAAGAACTATAAATCCTTTAAGTTGCGAGATATTGAATATATCGGATTCCGCTTGGCAGCAGATGACTTTATTCCGTTGATGGTCAATCCGTGGAAAGGAAATTAGACTGATGAAGAAGGCCAAACGTATTATGGTCGTATTGCTGGCGGGGGTTCTGTTGCTATTGCAACTCCCGCCTTTTTATTTTCCCATTGACAAAGTAGCAGCAGATACGGAAGTTACGCCGCTCTCCTATTTTGCAGATAAGAATGATCGCTACTTTGTTGGTATGATGTACTTTGACATGTGGAAAAATAGCAGTAATATATGGGTCACCGATCATAAACAACCCAACAAAGGTATGGATGGGGAGGCCACTTTCACATACAAGTTTCAATTTCCAGGAAGGAAGATTAAAAACGTTGAGGCTCGACTATATACGGCATCAGATCCATCCAAATATTTTAGTGAATCGCGACAAGATAGCTACGCAGAATACAGTGATTCTATAAGTCTTGGAACGACCGATGGAAATATTCGTCCTTTTCAAAAGAAAGGAATCGGCACGGATACTACAATTATTCCGATAACTGTAAACATGAAATTGAATGCCTTTAGACCTAAAAATATCAAGGATGAATCCTGTCCGAATTGTGCTGCTAATGTTGAAGCGTACCGCATTTACCAGCCCATCCTGTTCAAGATTGAACTGGAGAGTGGTCTAATCGTCAAGCATTTTACCACTGACGGAAAATCTCTTAACAACGTATTTACACCAATAGAAGATGAACTAAAAGCTGATCAACCGTATGATTTTACCCCGCCAACCAACCCGAAATATGAGTATGTGGGTTATAAGAAAAGCACGACAGGTAAACCGCCAAGCGGAGATATTTTGCCGGGAATTGTACCCGGATTTACCTATGACGGTTCTTTTGAGCAGTTTACCGCTTATTTGTATTACAAAGAAGCTCAGGGCTGTCCGAAGCCTGGAGAAAGCCAAGAGGGAGCGCCCTCAAATTGCCAAGATAATGAACAGCCAACGAAAGGTGTTGTCTGCTCCCGTCCCGTTCCAGGTCTGCGCTTGGAAACTGCCGAACTGGACCCAGTAGTATCTGCCGTGATCAAAGCGGACCAGCGTGGTCGGGAACGATTTGACGTATCCAAAGGTATTCCTACCTCTGAAAGCCTGTACGGTCATGTGCAAGCCAAGAGATATCTTTTTCAACATAAGTTTGTGAACATGACGGGTCAGTGTACATATACGGTGAACGTAAAACGGGAATATCGGTTGAACTGGCGGCCTAAGAAAAAATCTCGGCGGAATGAGACGGTGAAGCGAACTTATACTTACCAAATCGTCCGTCCGTACTCCTATTGGAAAATAGACAATTTGGAGGTATATGGTATCAAAGAGGCTACGCTCCGAAACTATGCGTTACCCAATGAAGCAATCACCCTGCGTCCGCAATCCTATACTCCCCCTTCTTATATTGCGGCGACCCAGGGTAACTTTTATCCGCCCCCTGCACCAGGGACAGTGGATGGAGGTAGTCGTAGCAAAAACGGCGGCAGCAGCAAGCCCAGTGTGCCTGATGATCGCAGTGTACTGAAATCTAAGGCAGAGGAGGCAGTTAAGGAAATTGAAGTGGAGAACGATACTTTGACCTTTGAAAACAAGGTCATTATGAATCCAGAGCGCGTCAAGGTAAATGGCCCTAAACCAGGTGTGATTCCCTCTTCTGGAGCGATTGGGGCCGATGTGCTGTACAGTCCGAATCATGTGATTGATAAGCATAAGATGAATAAGCCCGACACGCCCAGCAGTGGTGACATAACTTACGCTATTCTCAAAGGAAATATCAATGGAGGTGCGGATAAAACGTTGCCGATACAGGGGATCAATACAGTGACTGTCCACACTCCCGTAGTGAATCTGTCTACAGTGTCGGATGATGCTGCTCATAATCAGAAAACCCAACCTACGAAGGGACGATCCGCACTTATTTTGGAGCGCCCTTTCCGAGTGACGATTTCAACAGCAGGTCCGCATTTGAATATTCCTGGCTATGGTGATCGGGAGTATGCCAAATATGTACGAACCAAGCAGGTGCGCTTTCCGTTCGATGTGTACGACAAGGGAAAGACACAATTCTATCCACGAGGTACCTGGATCGACATTCCGGTGCTGCAGCTCGACACAGACTTTTATTTGCCCGTATGGGTGGATGAAGGCAACTATACAGTAGAGTTCCGTACCATTGCCGAAAATGCACCGGACGGGTTCACCGAACAGCACCATGCCAACACGGATATCGCCCACCATGTTGCCAATGATGTGGTAAATATAGAGGTCATCGGACGGATGTACGATTTTCATATCACGGATATTGCCGATTACCATTGGGAGCGGGTATTTCGGCAGCGAAAAGGAAGTCCAACGCATAGCGGCCTGTCCTATTGGACGGGGCTTGGCAATATTGATGGGTTGCCTAGAGGGAACCCGGAGCCATTCACCTTGCCCGTTCGCCCCGGCAGTCACCCATATGAAGGTTATGCAAATGTGGCGGTCAAGACAGGCTATCATTTCAAGTTTGACCTCAAAACCAAAGGCAATATGTTCAGCGCCCGGGATGGAATTCGCATTACCCCTTCATTTTATTGGGTGAGCAAAGAGGGGCGACAGCGGGAAGAGGTAGATCTGTATACACATGCAGGCAGTCGAAAATTTATCCGTGTAGGATCGGCGGAGGACCGGGAGAAGCGATATGTTATTTTGAATGAACGGCTACGCAATGTCCCTATGGAGGAAATGCAGAATACAGCAGCCTACCAATATCAACATGGACTGAGTGAAGCAGAGCGGAGTCAGTTAACGCTGGAACGTTATGTGGCGCTGTATGCCCAGCGTATCACACGCAGCAAGACCTGGGTTGGACGCTACGACTGGCTGGTGCTGCCTGCGGCTGTACGTACCTTGATCGGTCCTAAGACAGACCTGCCGGAGGGGGTGGATGCCGATCGTGCGAATGCGGCGATTCAGCGCTGGTATGGCGAGTATAGTCTGCCTGCCGATGTGTACGCGGTCACCAAAGGGACGGATTTACGTAATGTAAGCCGAGAGAGGGAGTTAAACGAACATACAGATCTATTCAAGAAGACAGGCTTTATAGTGGTTCGTTTTAATTTGGAATCGCTCCGTCAGGGGGACACCGAGCATCCACATTTGCAATATATCAATGGCCCGCTTTTGAACCAATGGCAACTGGAAGGATATCGCAGAGAGATAAAGGACCCATACGGACACAGCTTTCATTTACAGGATGGGGATATAGTATTTTATCATGCAGACCAGTCTAGTCGGGACGACTTCAATTCCTTTGTCCCTCACTAATTAGGAGATATACCAATTAAGGGTAAACTAAACCTATCCTTGACGATGTTGTACAAGCTTGACAAGCTCCTGTGTAGAGCGCTCGGTTGCTTTCCAGCTTTTTTACCGATGCTCCCTTACTGTGCAGGTGCAATGTGAGCGGATAATTGAAGCCACTTCAGCACTAGTATAACCAGTAGAACCAGTAAAGTAAGCAGGGGAAGGAATGGCTTAACGTAAAGTAAACAAAACGAGCAAGCCTGGATTCTCTTTCAGGCTTGCTCGCTTCTTGCATCGATGTTATTGGGCTGGCACGGGAATGGTCATTTCGAGTTCCTTAATGTATGTTTTATCTCCGTTTTTATATTTCCCGTCGGCTCCCTTGCCTTGACCGACAACACTCCAATTAGAGGGATCGACTGTAAATGTATACGGTTTGATCGTCACATATTGGGGTTTGCTGCCTATAGCACTGTACAGCTCATCAATATGATACTTCGTTCTAGGCTTGCTATGATAGAAGCCGACTTTCCGTTGCTGAAGCGTTTTCCCCTGATCATCTACGATGTCATAATACATCATGGATGGAGCGTACTTTCCTGTCTGCTTGGTAGATGCAGGCACTTGACCTTCGCTGTCTAGCACCAGCCGGGTTGTACGGGAGGCAATATCGAGCTGTTTGACTGTATAACTGAAATCCCCACTCTTTTGGGTTTTATTTGGCTTGATACTCACCATATTACCGTCCTTTTTAACAGGGACTTTAAACTCAAAAGGCTTGCTGATTCTGGTAACCCCTACCTGGATAGTCATTTCAAACTCGTCTGGAAGTGCATCCAACTGATTGTATTCAGCTTCTACGGCGTTCTTTTGAGATACTTTGTCTCCGAACGAGCCAAGGCCTTTAAATGCCTTCCCATCAATCAGAATTTGAGGCCTCTTGATATAGCCCTTCTTTTGATCTTTCTCAGGAACCATATACTTCTTGAGGCTTTTACTGGCCTTGGCATCTACTGGGAGGTACAGGCTCATGACTCCCTCAGGTAAATTTTTGCCTTCACGTTCGATGGAAAAGGACAAGCGTGTGCCATCATACAACACATCGCCAAGCTTCAGTGTAACCCCGTCCTGCGTTAGGCTCAGATTGGAAGAAGCGGCTTGCGCGGATTTCGCGTCACTAGTGGCTGCTGAAATGGGGGATATGTTTTTTGGTATGGCTGCTCCTGTTCCTATTATCGCGAAAGCCGAAGTTGTAAGTAATACCCGTTTTAGGAATGTTAATTTTAAGTTTGTTTGTTTCATTAGATATGCTCTCCTCTCATGAAATGAAATTCATATATTGAAAAAATTGGTGATTAGTTATTCAGGGGAATCTTCATTTCGAGTTCCTTGATGTACGTTTTATCTCCTCTTTTAAGCTTTCCATCAGCTCCCTTGCCTTCACCAACAATGCTCCAATCAGCCGGCTTGACGGTCAAGGTGAATGGCTTAATCGTCACGTATTTCGTACCCGGCTTAAGAGCATCATACAGCTCATCCACATGGTATTCTGTCCTAGGCTTGCTGTGGAAATAACCGAATTGGCGCTGCTTAAGCATGTTGCCCTGATCATCTACAATGTCGTAATACATCATTGTTGGCGCATACTCTCCCGTTTGCTCCGGAGAAGCAGGCACTTCACCTTTACTGTCCAGCACCAGACGAGTCGTAGTTGAGGTGGATTTCAGCTCCTTCACGGTATAGCTGAAGCTGCCGCTGGTTTTTGTCTCATTCGGCTGGACAGTAATCATGGTGTTGTCTATTTTCACCGGAACCTTGAATTCATAGGGCTCGTCAACACCCGTCATCGAAGTTCTGATCGTCAATTCAAACTCGTCCGGCAGGGAGTCCAACTGCATGAATTCCCCTACGACTGAATTCTTTTTTTCCGGATCATCACCATACGAGTTTAGGTGAGAGTCTATTTTTTTTCCATTAATCAAGACTTCGGGGAAGTATTTAAAGTAACCCTTAAGCTGATCCTTCTCAGGCACTTTATGCTTCTTTAACCATTCCTTATCGTTACTTTCAGTTTTGACATCTGTAGGCAGATAGGGACTCACAGAGCCTTCCGGCATATTCTCGCCTTGACGTTCAATAGAGAAGGACAGGCGTGTACCGTCGTACAGCACATCACTCAAGGTCAGTGTAATCCCGTCATGAGACACAGTTTCATTAGGGTGACTGAGAATGCCCTTATCTACAGCAGTCTGAATTTCATCTGCACTCAAACCATAAAAAATACCGCCGATTCCGGGAATTTGCTTGAGTGTGGCCGCCATTGTGGGTGATACAAACCCGGCACCTACCACTCCTGCCCCTAATATGCCAACTACGGATGCCGCCAGCACAGCCCGTTTTGCAAATTTCGATTTCGTCGTCTTTCTTTGCATAGCTCTTGTTTCAATCTGCTTCATAATTTGATCACTCATACTGCTTCTGGGCATGACGGATTCGTTGATCCAATCCTCCAACTGGTCCATTTCGTGCTCATAAGGTGGTGTTGGGTGTTTGTCCATTAACAAGTCCTCCTTTGCTTCTGTGGTCCAGCAGCTTGCGCCGAAGCCGCTCATATTTTTTGCGGATGGTTGCCGACTTTAAATCCATGATGTTGCTAATCTCCTCAAAGCTGTATTGTTCAACAGCCTTCAGTAGCAGAATATGGCGCTCTTCTGGTGTAAGATAAGTCAGCAGCTCTTCAATTACACTTTTATAAGGTGATACTTGGACGATTGGATCTTGTTCCTTGACTTGTTGAACTAGTCTGAGCCAGCGGCTGTGCTTCTTTTTGATGTTCATTAAGTGATGGTAGGCCATTTTGTATAGCCATGCCGAGAAGCTGGTTTGTCTGCTGTATTGATGAAGATTCTCATAGGCTCTGATGAAAATGTCCTGAACGGCGTCCTCTGTGGCTTCATGATTCTTCAAAATATAGAAGCAGTAGGTGTACATCTGCCGCTCGAATTGTCGAATAATGATTTCGTAAGCTTGCTGTTCACCAGCCTTGACGCGCTCTACGGCCAGCTCAATCTGGCTGTGTTTATCCTGTTGATCCCCGGGGATGGTTGCCTGCAAGAGCTCACCTCCTTGTATTTATGTCTATATAACAATCGCAACGGGGCGTTTTGTGACATCATTTTTGTGAAACCTTGATAGGTATGTATGTTTTGATCACAGCTCGTCCATTTTATCATCTTATGATATTCGGATATGCCCACTTCAACTAACATGGTCGTTTCACGAAATGAACCGTTAGTACGGGGGCTAATGGGGACATTTCAATGGAAACGAACAATAACACGGATTTGTGTAGAGAAATGCACGGATATTTAAACGCGTTTGGAGGAACAGCAAAACTATAATAATAAGGAATTTAAATTATGTAAGCGCAATCATTTTGGGTGTTTGCTTGTCATCACAATACAATTGAGGAGGACGAATTGGATGGCTCAAAGGAAAGGCGCATGGCGAAAGGGAACCTTGACCGCCGCGTTGGCAGCAATGCTGGCGATGACGGGTACGACTGGGGGAGTGGCTGCGGAAGACTTGTCCGAACCCACGCTGCAGGCAGAATCATCAATCGCAGTAGAACAGAATCGTAGCGGCAGCATTCAGTTGGAAAAGCTGGATCGCGGACTGGTGGCTGCGGCGACGCAAGAGGGTATATTTTTAAGCTGGCGGTTATTGGCCCAAGAAGTGAACGGCTACAGTTCAACAGGGCTGACAGGAGCGGACTTTAACGTATACCGTGATGGCAAGAAAATCGCAACGGTGACGGACAGCACCAATTATCTGGATAAGGAAGGAACCGGAAATGCGGTGTACAGGGTCGCTTCAGTCGTTAAAGGGAAAGAGAAGGATCGCAGTGCCAAAGTGAAGCCATGGCAGCAGGGTTATTATGAGCTTCCTCTGCAAAAGCCTGCTGATGGCGTAACACCCGCAGGTGAATCCTATACGTATTTGGCCAACGATATGAGTGTGGGGGATGTGGACGGAGACGGACAATATGAGTTTTTTGTAAAATGGGACCCATCCAACTCCAAAGATGTATCTCAGAAGGGTTATACCGGAAATACGTATGTCGATGCGTATACGTTCGAGGGCAAGCTGCTCTATCGAATTGACCTCGGTGTGAATATTCGCTCAGGTGCGCACTATACACAGATGATGGTGTATGATTTTGACGGCGATGGTAAAGCCGAGCTGATGTTCAAGACGGCTCCAGGGACCAAAACGATTACTTTTGATAAAAAGGGCAAACCCAAAAAAGAAAAATATATTACCCTGCCCCGTGAGGATCGCAAAGCTGGAATTACACATAAGGATGATTATCGTTTGAGCCGCACGGATTATTATGAGCATGTGGTGAACATGTTTATGAACTGGACGAAGCATGAAGAAGTGGTCAAGGGACAATGGCCTGCTACGCTGGAGGAATGCTTTGGCATCGCTCCGAAGTACAGTTATCCGTTATCCCGAAAGGATGCGGAAAGCCTGACAGACTACTTTATGGATGTATATGCACCATCACGGAGCGACAAAAACAAGCTGAGAGAGTTCGAGGGCTTTATTGTCGATGGACCAGAGTATTTGACAATTTTCAAGGGGAAAACGGGAGCTGAGCTGGATACCGTCCGCTATGAGCCGGAGCGTCATGACGATGGCCTCATGTGGGGCGACTACGCCATGGCCCGAATTGAACCCGCCAACCGTGTAGACCGCTTCCTGGCAGGTGTGGCCTATCTGGACGGCCGCAAGCCGTATGCCGTATTTGCACGCGGCTATTATACGCGTTCCACTTTGGCCACCTACACATGGGATGGTCGCCATCTCCAAAAACATTGGATGGTGGACAGTGGCTGGACACCAATGACCAATCCATTTAACGATGGTCCGCACGGGCGTGATGGAACGGACCCGAAATTTGGCACCTTGACCACACAGGGAGCGCATTCTTTGAGCGTGGTGGATGTGGACGGTGACGGCAAGGACGAAATCGTATACGGTTCCGCCACGATTGACCATGATGGCAGCCTGTTGTACAGCTCATTTGATGTCATGCCTCCTGAAAGTGCAACTCCGGGTCAAACCGCCAGATTGGGGCACGGCGATGCACTGCATGTAACCGATATTGACCCGGATCGCCCCGGCAAAGAAATCTTTATGGTACATGAAGGTGGCACTTACGCTCCATATGGCTATTCTTTGCGGGATGCCAAAACAGGTGAAATCATTTACGGCGCATATTCCGGCAAGGATACAGGTCGGGGAATGGTCGGTGACATAGACCCGGATCAGCGAGGTCTGGAGACCTGGGCCATAGGCCTGTGGACCGCAGCGGGCAAACAACTGGATACGAAGATACCGGGTACCAATATGAGTATCAAATGGGCAGCCGATATGACCACACAAATCGTAAACGGCGCAATTGATGTAACCCCAACCATTGAAGATTGGAAACGAGGCACATTACTAACCGCATCAGGCACCAAAACGAACAATTATACCAAAGGAACGCCATCGTTGGTCGCTGACATTTTCGGAGATTGGCGTGAGGAAATGCTTGTCCGTACAGCGGATAGCTCGGCGATTCGTATCTATTTGAGCACCGAGCCCACAACGCATAAATTGTACACGTTGATGCATGACCCGCAGTATCGTGAGGATGTGGCGCGTCAAAATACCGGCTATAACCAGCCGTCCTACACAAGCTTTTACTTTGCATCCGATATGGATTGGGCGAACGTGCCCATTCCCAAGCTCTACACACCAAGAGCCTTGATGAATGAAGAGAGCAGTGACGAAGCGGATGAGGTAGAGGCAACGGAGGTAGATGAAAAAGAAGTCGATGAAATGAAAGTTGAAGAAACGAGCATCGATGAAACGAAAATTGATGAAACGGAAATAGGAGCGAAGAAAATAGAGGGAGAGTCAGCAACTCCAGTAGTTCCTGTAGTTCCAGCAGAGGGTCTATAAACGACTAGCTGAAGACTAAGACTCTATCTCCGCATCCATCAGTTTAATAGACTTAGAAAAATGGCAAGTCTCTGATGATTTAGAGGCTTGCCATTTTGTATTATTAAAGTTTAAGAGTATAGACGGTTTATCTAAGGTCTGTATGGATGGTTTTTAGAACATCTTCAAAATAGCAATCTGCTGAAAGCAGCGGAGAGGACGGAACGATTGCGAAAAAGCGTCAGGGTCGCCTTTGTATCCAGATTTTTACCACTAAGCTATTCAATAAAATCCAGATACAACAGCGATTGGAGCAACGTTCCGTTCGCGGAGCCCCGCAAGAATACCTCTTTTACACTCACCATCTACTACAATGTCGGAGTCGATTCTCTAAATATCGGCTCTGTTCTGATATGCGTTATCTGATAAGGTCTGGAAGGATCTTTGACCCGTGCCAATAGCATCTCAGCCGCCGTAATCCCCATTTCGTTATTGTAGATATGCACAGTGGATAAATGAGGCTCCACAATCCGGGATTCAGGAGCGTTATCAAACCCAAACACAGCAATATCTTCAGGGATTTTTAAGTTTTTATTTTTGAGCGCTTTCATGACACTGACGGCGATAAAATCATTGGCGCATACGAATGCGGACGGAAGCGCGCTCATACCTTCTAATTGTTTATCCATCCAATCTGATTCGGAGAAAAAATTTCGGTCCTGATCAACGATGCAGCAAGATAAATCCACACTTAGGCCTGCTTCGATTAAAGCACGGTTATATCCAACCCACCGCTCGTTGAAGCTTTTGCAATGTTTATAATCCCCAGCAAAACCAATCCGCGCAAATCCACGATCAATCAGGCTTTTGGTAACAGAATAAACGCTATGTTCATTTTCCATCAACAATAAATCCGCTTTCAAATCAGGACAAAAAATGTCCACCGAGCAATCAATAAAGATTGTGGGCAGTCCCAAACTCGTAACGAGCTCACTATACTGTGGATCGAACATTTCAATGCAAATGATTCCGTCAACCTTGGAGGCTTCAAAATTATTAGGAAGTGTTCCCGCTTGGGTTTCGTTTTCCCGCACAATATGAATCGACAAATTATACCCTTCTGCACTTATTCTTTTTTCCAGCCCACTGATCAGAAAGGAGCCAAAATGCGAGCTGTTCGGCAGATTGCATGTAAATAGGGCAATGTTACCTTGGTTCTTAGGGATGATGCTGTCTGTTTCCACATAGGCAAATTGCTTATATTTGAGTTCGATCGCTTTTTTAATGACCTTGTTCCGAGTATCAACCGGGATGCTGTCACTACCGTTAATCGCTTTGGAGGCGGTATTTCGGGAGATTCCCAAAGCGTCAGCAATGTCTTGAATGGTGACTTTTTCTTTCTTCATAGACTGGTTCCACCTTCACTTAATAAATGGATTGCCTGAGAGGTACAGTTGCCTCTGCCAGCTCTCCGTTCAGACCTAAAATGTATCCTAAATGTATAATAGTTCGCATAAAATAGCAATGTTAACATTGCAAATGCCTAAATTATTTTTACATTTGTGAAGTTTGCTTAATAGCCTATATTTATCTTCATCGGATCAAAAAATGAACTGAAATTCAAATTTATATAAGCTGGATAAAAAAATACTCATTGAAACAGAGAGGGGAGATTAGTGCCGTATAAGTGAAGCGGTCATTGTGAATGGGGAAATTTCATATTTGGATTATAGGGTGTGATTATTTTGTTTTTTTGTTACAAAGGTTCAAATTGACAATATTATTTTGGTCAAATGTAAATAAATTATTTTACAAAAGTTGTTGACGAATGATAATTCGATTTGGTAAATTGAAGATGAAAATTGTAAGCCTTTTCAAATGTGTTATACAGACGGCTATTACAGATGGGGGGAAGGCAAATGGCCAACTTGGCTAAGGCAGCTCAGAGAAATGTCGCACTGGGGGAGCAAAGGACCATTCGCAGTAAATTAGACTATATTCGCAAGAACTATTTTCTTTACGTACTGCTGGCGCCTGCGCTGATTCTTACGATTCTTTTCAAGTATGTTCCGATGTACGGGGCGATTATTGCTTTCAAGGATTTTAGCCCGCTCAAGGGGATTTGGGGAAGTGACTGGGTTGGACTAAAATACTTCACTAAATTTTTAGACTCGCCTAATTTTACAGATATTTTCTTTAATACGCTGAAACTGAGCTTCTATGGACTTGTACTCGGATTTCCTGTACCGATCCTGTTGGCGGTCATGCTGAATCAAATCCGCAAGGCGGGATTGAAAAAGAATATCCAGCTTGTTTTGTACGCTCCTAATTTTATTTCGGTCGTTGTCATTGTGGGTATGCTGTTTATTTTCTTGTCTCCGACAGGGCCCCTGAATCAAATCATTGCGTCGGTGACCGGCAATCCTGTGATCTTTATGACAGAGCCTGAATATTTTCGCTGGATTTATATCCTGTCTGGAATTTGGCAGGGGGCGGGGTGGTCTTCAATCATTTATGTAGCTGCGCTAGCTAATGTTGATCCCGAGCTGCATAATGCAGCAAGTCTGGACGGAGCCAACCTGCTTCAGCGCATATGGCATATTGATTTGCCGACGATTAAACCCATTATGGCGATTGTTTTTATCTTGGCAGCAGGAGGAATCATGTCGATCGGGTTTGAGAAGGCGTATCTCATGCAGACATCCATGAACTTGCCTACTTCTGAAATCATTCCTACCTATGTGTATAAAGTCGGCTTGCAATCCGGCAATTACGCCTATTCTGCAGCGGTCGGGCTGTTCAATTCGGTGATTAATGTGGTTTTGCTGCTGACTGTTAACTTTATCGTCAAGAAGCTCAATGAGGGAGAAGGGCTTTATTAGGAAAGGAGCCTCTTTATGCATGTCAAACATTCTAATCTGGACCGCTTCATCCTAGGTGTGAATTATATTGTGCTCACTCTAGCTGTATTGATTATCGTAGTTCCCTTAGGTTATATCGTCATAGCATCGTTTATGGACCCGACCGTTTTGTTAAGCAAAGGGCTATCCTTCCGTATTTCGGATTGGAGTGTGGAGGGTTATCGGAAAATTTTGTCCAACCCGGCGATGCTCCGTGGATTTGCCAATTCGGTGTTCTATTCTTCATGCTTCGCCTTGATCTCTGTGACGGTTTCGATTTGTGCTGGCTATGCCTTATCGGTGAACAGCTTGGTAGGGCGGAATTTCTTTATGACATTGTTTATCATCACCATGTTTTTCAGTGGAGGGCTGATTCCAACTTACCTGCTGGTCAAAAATTTAGGGATGCTGGATACCGTATGGGCCATTCTTCTTCCCGGTGCAATCAATGTGTGGGATCTGATTTTGGCCCGAACGTTCTTTAAAGGTGTACCCAATGAATTAAAAGAAGCTGCCAACGTGGACGGAGCCTCGGACTGGACCATATTTTTCAGAATCGTGCTCCCGCTGTCCAAACCCATTATTTTTGTCATTGCGCTATATGCCTTTGTCGGTCAGTGGAATTCTTATTTTGATGCCATGATTTATCTGGATAATGCACAGCTGCATCCACTTCAATTGGTGCTGAGATCGATCCTGATCCAAAATCAGACGATGCCTGGCATGATTAGTGATCAATTGGCAATGGCAGAACTGAAACGTCTTTCGGAAATGATCAAATATTCATCGATTGTCATATCCAGTCTTCCACTGCTTGTGATGTATCCCTTTTTCCAAAAGTATTTTGAAAAGGGCGTTATGGTCGGCTCCTTAAAATAAAAGATGCCGGGAACTTCATTTGCTACACGTGCATTTTACCTTTATCCGATGGAGGTCATCCAGATGAAAATAGTCAAAACTGCCTCATTTGCCGCACTGGCGGCGATCTTAGTTCTTTCCGGCTGCGGCAGCAGCAATTCCTCTAATGAGAGCGATGCAACAGATGTGAATGGAAAAGTGACGCTCAACTTTATAACCCAAAGCTCTCCACTCGCTCCGGCAGACCCGAACGACAAGCTGATCAACAAACGGCTGGAAGAAAAAACAGGCATTCATATTCGTTGGAAGAATTTTACCAGTGATCAGTTTGTGGAAAAAAGGAATCTGGCTATTGCCAGCGGTGATTTACCGGATGCAGTGTTCGATGCGGGCTACTCGGATTACGATTTGCTCAAGCTGGCCAAAGACGGTGTCATTATTCCGGTGGAGGATTTGATTGAACAACATATGCCGAATTTTAAAAAGGTATTGGAGCAATCCCCGGAATATAAAGCGATGTTGACTGCGCCGGATGGACATATTTATTCCTTTCCGTGGATTGAAGAATTGGGAACAGGAAAAGAAGCGATCCAGTCCGTAGATGATTTGCCGTGGATTAATGTGGAGTGGCTGAACAAGCTGGGCTTGTCCATGCCGACAACCACCGAAGAGCTGAAGCAGGTCTTGATTGCCTTTAAAACAAAGGACCCCAACGGCAACGGGCAGGCGGACGAGATTCCGTTATCGTTTATAGACAAACCCGGCGGCGAGGATTTGGCCTTTTTATACGGGGCGTTTGGGCTTGGAGAGAACTGGGATCATACAGTAGTGACGAACGATGGGAAAGTCGTTTTTACGGCAGCGGATGACGGATATAAGGAAGCCATCAAATATATTCATGATTTATACAAGGAAGGGCTGGTGGACATAGAGTCTTCCCAGCAGGATTGGAACACTTATCTCGCCAAAGGGAAGGATCACCGCTATGGTCTGTACTTTACATGGGATAAGGCTAATATTACAGGCCCGAATAAAAAATACGATCTCATGCCGCCGCTGGCTGGACCGGATGGACATGTGAATGTTACACGGACGAATGGCATCGGCTTCGATCGCGGGCGCATGGTGATCACCAGTGCCAATAAGAAGCTGGAAGCGACCGCCAAGTGGATTGACCAGCTGTATGATCCGATCCAGTCCATACAGAACAACTGGGGAACTTATGGGGATACGAAGCAGAAAAATATCTTTGAGTATGATGAGGCAAAGGGAATGTTGAAGCATCTGCCGCTGGAAGGCTCGGCTCCGGTGGAAATCAGACAAAAGACGAACATTGGCGGACCGTTAGCTGTATTGGATGAATACTACGGAAAATACACAACCCAGCCAGAAGATGCGACATGGCGATTGGGTTTGCTCAAAAAGGTGATGGTTCCCCATATGCAAGCAGATCATAATTACCCTAAGGTGTTTTTCTCTATAGATGAGCTGGACCGCTTATCGACCATTGAAACCGATCTATTCGCCTACGTTCTCCGCAAACGTACGGAATGGTACCAGAATGGCAAGGTCGAAGAGGAGTGGCCGGAATATTTGCAGGAACTGAACAGTCTGGGATTACAGGAATGGTTGCAAATCAAACAGGCGGGCTATGACAGAAACGCAAGTAAATAATTCTTTTTTCGAGGGAGATGGAATATATGAACGTTGTTAGGCAAGAGAAATACCGCCCATCCTATCACTTTTCACCGAAAAACGGATGGATGAATGATCCGAACGGAATGGTTTATTTTGAAGGACGTTATCATTTGTTTTATCAGCATCATCCATTCGGCACAACGTGGGGTCCTATGCATTGGGGGCATGCGGTCAGTACTGATTTGGTGAACTGGGAGGAGCGGCCGATTGCTTTGGAGCCGGATGGGCTAGGAACGATTTTTTCCGGGAGCGCCGTGGTGGATGAGCGGGATACGTCCGGTTTTTTTGAAGGCAAGCCGGGTTTGGTAGCTATTTTCACTCATCATTATTCGCTTCCAAACACGGATCAGATACGCCAATACCAGAGCCTCGCCTATAGTACAGATTCAGGTGAAAGCTGGATTAAATATGCGGGCAACCCGGTACTGGAGGATGAGCATTGCATTGATTTTCGTGACCCCAAAGTGTTCTGGCATGAGCCTACAGAGCAGTGGGTGATGGTGCTGGCCTGCGGTCAGACGGTTCGAATCTATCATTCTCCGAATCTGAAGGAATGGGTGTTTGCCAGTGAATTTGGACACGGCATCGGTAGCCATGACGGGGTGTGGGAATGTCCGGATTTATTTCCGTTATGGGTTGATGGGGAGAGGTCACAGGTAAAGTGGGTTATGCTCGTAAGTATCGGTGATCATCCGGAGATTCGGGAAGGGTCGAGAACACAGTATTTTACGGGTGAATTTGATGGGACGACATTTGTGGCAGATGTGGAAAGTGAAAAAGTCCGCTGGCTCGATTATGGCAGAGATAACTACGCAGGTGTGTGCTGGTCGGATATCCCGGCAGAGGACGGACGACGCCTGTTTATGGGCTGGATGAGCAACTGGAGATATGCCAATCAGACCCCGACGGAACGCTGGAGAGGTGCCATGTCCATTCCGCGTGAACTCGCACTGGAAACGAGAAAGGGCACAGTGGCACTTATTCAGCGCCCTGTTCGGGAACTGGAGGGATTAAGAACTCCTGTCCTGTCACTCACAGAGCCATCTTGGGAGGAAGTGCGGAACGCATTGTCTGCCCTGCAACTGGATTGCTACGAACTTGTGGCTGAATTTGCAACTACCGGAGACTTTGGCTTTAAGGTGCGGGTATCGGATGAACAAGAGACACTCGTCGGTTATACTTCCGCCACGCAGGAAGTATACGTCGACCGGACACGGTCAGGCTGTTCGGATTTTCATGAAGACTTTGCAGTCAGACATGGGACCTCACTAGGAATCTTACCAGATCGAATGGACATCCGCCTCTATGTGGATCGCTCGTCTATTGAAGTGTTTTTCGATCGCGGACAGGTAGCCATTACCGATTTAATATTTCCTGACGCAGAAGCTAAGGGGCTTGAAATATTCCCATCGGAAGAGCAGGTAACTTTATTTTCGCTGGAGCTTTATGCGCTGAAATGAGATTTTCTTCATAATCCATACTGGAAGGTAGGAAATTGGCGATGAGGATAAAGCTCACAAACACGCGAACGAACCTGACGGACTGGCAGATTAAAGGACAGGGACATATTGAAGATAACGTTCAGGGACTGTTGCTAAGATCGGAGCCACAGGAAAATGTGATGGCTATGTCTGCAACCATGTCTGAGGATTTTACTTTTGAAGCAGATGTAATGGTCACAGACCTACAGGCGGATGCTGCCCTAGTATTTCGTTCCAGTAGGGATGGATGGTTTTCCTATATGCTTCAAATTGTGCCGTCCGCTGGGTTGGTGCGGCTACGGGATGCTGCTGGAGATATCGAAAGGCTCAAAGAGGAACGGCCAATAGAATTACAAAAAGGAGATATTTACCATCTCAAGGTGAAGGTGGAAGGTCCTCATCTTAAAGTGTACTGGGATGAAGGCTATCACCCGATTATAGATGTGGTCGATACGACGTATGCATCAGGATATTTGGGACTGAATGTCTGGAATGGGTCGACATTATTTCAGAACATTCAAGTCAGTGATATGGATACGAATGTAGGTGAACTGCTTTTGATCCGTGGGAACTGGCAACCGGACCTAAAAGGGCAGAGAGCCGAGGAAACAAGTATGGAAGATGCGCTCAAAATATACGATACCCCAGCTGCTGACCTGGTAATGGAAGGCAGTGTGACGCTGAATTCTTCTCAACCGGGAATGGAAGCAGGACTATTTTTCAGAGGGAATCAGAAGGGAACAGAGGGATATGTTGCTTCTGTGCAAGGTGAGGATCATCAGGTTCGGGTACATCTGAAAAAGGCGAACGGAACGTTGGTTGCAAGCTCGGCGATGACGTATCTGGATACATCGGGCAGTAAACACAGTTTGGAAATCATCGCACATGGAGAGCGGATTCGCGTGTTTGTAGATGGCTACACGCCTGCGGCGATTGACATCGTGGATAACAGTTATTCCAGTGGTTTTATAGGTATAAAGGCAACTGGGGGAACGGCATATTTTCAGGATCTCTACCTTACCCCTGTCTCGAATTACTATACAGAAAAATATCGTCCGCAGTATCATTATTCTCCTGCCAGAGGTTCAGCCAGTGATCCGAACGGATTGGTTTATTTTGAGGGGGAATATCACCTGTTCCATCAGGATGGTGGACAATGGGCACATGCGGTCAGTGTGGATTTATTGGATTGGAAGAGGCTTCCCGTGGCTTTAAAGTGGAATGATTTGGGCCATATCTGGTCCGGCTCGGCTGTAGCTGATCTCACCAATACTTCCGGCTTGTTCAGCGACTATGGCGGGAAAGGGCTGGTTGCTTATTACACCTCCTATAATCCCGATCAGCCCAGGGGAAACCAGAGAATTGGCCTTGCTTACAGCACAGACCGGGGACGGACATGGCAATACCCAGTAGACCGCTCGATTGTAATAGAAAATCCGGGCCAAAATGAAAACGATCCCGGCAACTGGGATTTTCGTGATCCGAAAGTAGTATGGGACGAAACTCATCAGCGCTGGATCATGGTGGTGTCCGGAGGTGACCATATCCGTTTTTTTACCTCCGCCAACCTATTAGATTGGAGCTGGACGGATAACTTTGGCTACGGTGATTATATACGGGGTGGGGTATGGGAGTGTCCTGATTTATTCCCGCTTCCGGTAGACAAAGGCAACACCTCTAAATGGGTGCTGATGATTAGCACTGGAGCCAGCACGAACACTCAAGGCTCGGATGCGGAATATTTTATCGGTGAACTGACGTCTGATGGAAAATTTCAAAATGATCTTCCGCCGGGGAAGGTGCTGAAAACCGATTGGGGCAAGGAATTCTATGCCTCGACGTCCTTCACCAATGTACCTGGCGGGCGGCGTATCATGCTGGCATGGATGACGAATTGGGACTACCCGTTCAGCTTTCCGACTTCGCCCTGGAAGGGGCAGTTCAGCATCGCGAGAGAGTTATCGCTAAAAACGACCCGTGAAGGTATCCGCTTGATACAGCATCCGATATCCGAACTGACTTCGCTGCGTTCCCATTTATTTTCACTAGACCATGAGAGTATCACGGAATCTTCTCCGAATATACTGGAAGGCTTGAATGCGGGGGCCTATGAGATTGAAGCAGAGTTCGAATTCCCTTCCGTTGGGATGGCATCGACTTTTGGGTTTTACGTACGGGAAGGCGGTGAGCAAAGAACGGCAGTCGGCTATAAAACAGATGTACAACACATGTTTGTAAACCGTGCTGATTCAGGGCTTGCCGATTTCTCTCCCCTGTTTTCAACGTTTCATGAAGCATCGCTGGCACCCGTCGGGAATCGGATTCAAATGCGTATATTTGTGGACGAATCCTCAGTTGAGGTGTTTGGTAATCATGGGGAAGTCGTATTTTCTGATCTCATTTTTTCAGATTCGGCGCGTAGAGGGATGAGCTTCTATACCCAAGGTGGTGAAGTAAAAGTTGTTTCTCTTCGAGTGTATGCGCTACGCAATAGCTGGAGGGTTACAGAGGCTTCACCCATCAGACTGATGATGGATTACACTCAGCTGGAGCTTGCGGAAGGACAGTCCAAACGTCTGTATGCGAGTGTGGAGGACCATTCCGGGAGAAAAGGACATTTGCTGAATTGGGAATCCAGCAATCCCGCAGTCGTCAAGGTGATCGTGTCAAATGAGGGCTTTGCGACCGTGGAGGCACTTTTCCCTGGAGAAGCTGTTGTTACAGCCTCCATCCCGGGAGATACGGTAAGAGCAAGTACCTCTGTTACCGTACACGGCGGGATGTTTTATACCAACCTTTCAGGTTGGAAGCCGGATGTCTCTGCATCCCGCTGGATGGTGACGGCAGATGGTATGCGCGGAAGCTATATCAGCGATGCGAATTATATGGCTTCTGAACAGGCGAAAGATTTTACGTATGAGGCTGATATGAAGCTGGATGGGAATGGGAGTGCTGGTTCCATGATTTTCCGTGCCAACGCGGACGGGTCGAGTGGCTATTATTTGAATTTGGATCCGAACATGAAATCCATTCGCCTTTTTTATAAAAAAGAAGGGCGATTCGAGGAACAACAGGTGCTGACCAAGGTTCCAAGATTTGTACTTCCGGGAGTAACCTATCATATCAAAATCCAAGCAAAAGGATTACGCCTTCGTATAGAGATAGACGATGAACAGGTAATTGACTTGGAAGATGGTACGTTTGCCGCAGGGCATTTTGGCATTAATGTATTTGGAGGGCAAGCTTTTTACCAAAATGTAAGGGTCGAAAAAGTCTGATTTGAATTTCGTATTTTTGAAAGAGAGCTGTATTTTACGAGCTCTCTTTTTTGCGTCTTTTTTAGCCGGAGCCTGCAAATTGCTGGTTAAACGAAGACCTGCAGGAGGGTATAATAAAATATAGTGCTATATAAAGTGCGTATATATGGTGTTACAGCAGGTTTTGATTGATATAACCATTAGACGCTGATCTGGAAGGACGGCTAAGGCAATTGGAGGAATGCTTGTGGGGATGATGTTCTCTTTTCTAAAAAAATATCGGGTTCCAGCCATCGCGGCGCTCGTGATGATGTTGCTGGAATTGACGGTAGAGTTATCGCAGCCGTATTTGATCTCCAAAATCATAGATGAGGGCATTCGGCAACAGGATTTGTCTGTCGTCTGGTTATGGGGCAGTGTACTGGTGGGCAGTGCTGTTATCGCTTTTATGGCGGGGATATCCAGCTCTTTTTTTGCTTCACATGCAAGTCAGGGCTTCGGCTATGATTTGCGGGAAAAGCTGTATCGTAAAGTGCAATCCTTTTCGTATCCTGTGTTTAAACGTTTTGCCACTTCGTCGCTGATTACGCGCCTGACCGGGGATGTCACGCAAGTACAGGATACGGTGTTTATGAGCCTGCGGTTTATGACACGGGTTCCGCTTGTAGTCATCGGCAGTATTGTGATGGCACTAGTTGTACATTTCAGGCTTGGGCTGCTATTGGCGGTTATGGCCCCGGTGCTGTTCGTGTTTGTGCTGGTGATGATGCGGCGAACGGTCACTTTGTTTAAGGGTGTCCAGCGTCGCCTGGATGACGTTAACGGAGTGATTCAGGAGAACCTGACAGGAATCCGGCTCATCCGGGTTTTTGTACGGATGCGGCATGAAATCGAACGTTTCGCCCATTACGGAGGCGAATTGATGAAAGGGACGGTGTCCGCTCTACGCTGGACGGAAACGACGATGCCGTTCATTTTGTTTACGATGAATGCAGGGATTATTGCAGTACTTTGGTTCGGACGCGGCCAAATTTCCACTGGGGATGCCAGTGTAGGACAGGTGGTCGCAGTCGTCAATTATTCACTGCGGACGATTGGAGCCTTGTCTGCCTTATCAGGTATCGTTGTTGTGTTTTCCCGGGCAACTGCATCTACGGGGCGGATCCGAGAGATATTGGAAACTTCTAATGAAGATAGGCATGGGCTGGAGCCTGTTTCAACACATCATACACGGATTGAGGGACAGGTGGAAATGGACCGGGTGAGCTTTCATTATCCGGGCAGTGATCTGGCTGTCCTAAAGGATATATCTTTTAGGGCGCAACCGGGCGAGCGGATAGCTATTATGGGGGCCACTGGCTCGGGAAAATCCTCACTTGTGCAGTTGATTACACGTCTGTATGAAGAAGATGAAGGTCATGTGCGCTTTGACGGAAAGGACGCTCGTGAACTGGATGCGTCCATATTGCGAGAGGCCATTGGCTATGTCCCTCAGGAGGTACTGCTATTCACCGGCTCGATTCGGGATAATATTGCTTGGGGGCTGGAGAATGCCAGCCTGGAGGAAATTAAGGAAGCCGCACGCATGGCGCAAATCCATAATATGATTGAACGCTTGCCGCAAGGCTATGATACGATGCTCGGGCAGCGTGGCGTCAATCTGTCTGGCGGACAGAAACAGCGACTTTCGATTGCCCGCGCGCTGGTACGCCAGCCGGCAGTGCTGATTTTGGACGACAGCACAAGTGCGCTGGATGTAGGGACGGAGGCAGCACTACTGAATGCACTCGATGGCCTGTCCTGTACGACATTTCTCATTACGCAGAAAATCAGCTCGACCGCATCGGCAGATCAGATTTTACTGCTGGATGAGGGTCGTCTGATGGCAAGCGGAAGTCATAAGCATCTCATGGATAGCTCGGATCTGTATCGACGTATCTATGGATCACAATATGGAAAGGAGGAGTCGCATGTTCAAGGAACTCATTGAACCGTTCCGTCAGCCTACACCGCCGTCCGGTGTGCTGCGAAATCCGGCGGGAGCTGAAGGACGCCGCAAGGCCAAAGCGAAAAACTGGTCTGGCACCTTAGGACGGATATGGGCTTATCTGGCTCGTCGTAAGGCCAAACTGATGCTGGTACTGTTCATGGTGCTGCTCAGCTCCGGGCTGGCTCTGCTGGGTCCATATCTGGTTGGTGTAGCGGTGGATGATTTTCTCGAAGGTCCGGGTGGACGCACGTGGATTTATTTTCTCATCGGATTAGGGGCTGTATATCTACTGAACTCGCTGACCTCCTGGCTGCAAAATATCTGGATGATTGAGATTGCCCAAGAGACGGTGTACCGTATGCGTTTCGATCTGTTTTCACATTTGCATCGACTACCGATTCCTTTCTATGGCAAACGTCAGCAGGGAGAGATCATGAGCCGTCTGACCAATGATATCGAAAATGTCAGTTCTACGCTCAACAGCTCCGCCATTCAGATTTTTTCGAGCATATTGACGCTAATCGGTACACTCACGGTGATGCTGTGGTTAAGCCCGCTGATGACCCTGCTGACCTTTATCGTAGTGCCACTGATGGCTGCCGGGATGCGCTGGATTACACGTCGCACCGGGCCCTTATATAAGGAACGCCAGAAGAATGTGGGCGAACTGAACGGATACATCGAAGAAACGCTGTCCGGGCAGCAGATTATTAAAGCATTTTCGCAGGAAAAGAGAGTCATCCATGGTTTTGGCGAGCGCAATGACCGTATTCGGCTGTCGGGCTTCTGGGCACAAACGATTTCAGGCTTTATACCGAAGCTGATGAATGGACTGAATAATCTCAGCTTTGCTATTGTAGCGGGGATCGGTGGGATTTTGGCCATTCGCGGCTCCATTACTATAGGTACAATTATTGTATTCGTAGAATATGCCCGCCAGTTCACCAGACCGCTGAACGATTTGGCTAACCAGTGGAACACCCTGCTGTCCGCCATTGCCGGAGCTGAGCGTGTATTTGAAATATTGGATGAAGATGAAGAGTCCAAGGATGAACGCGGTGCAGTGGAAGTAGGGCATGTAGAGGGGGCGGTGCGGTTTACGGATGTTTCCTTCGGTTATGATGAGGGAAGCGCTACGCTGGAAGGTATCTCTTTTGAAGCCAAACCCGGTGAAATGATCGCGCTGGTCGGTCCGACCGGGGCAGGAAAAACGACACTGATCCAGCTCCTTTCTAGATTCTATAGCCCCGACAAGGGCACGATTACGCTGGACGGACGCGATATTACCACCATACAGCGTGAAAGCTTGCGCTCCCGCATGGCATTTGTGCTACAGGACTCCTTCCTGTTTCAGGGGACGATTCGTGAAAATATCCGCTTCGGCAGACTGGACGCCACCGATGAGGAGGTTGAACAAGCATCGAAACTGGCCAACGCCCATTCCTTTATCATGCGGATGAAGGACGGATACGACAAGGTGCTGGAAGCGAACGGCAGCGGCATCAGTCAAGGGCAAAAACAGCTGCTGGCTATTGCTCGTGCTATTTTGGCCAACCCTTCCATCCTTGTACTCGATGAGGCAACCAGCAGCATCGACACCATTACCGAGATGAAGATACAAGAAGGACTGGAGCGGCTTATGCAGGGTCGAACAAGTTTCGTCATCGCACATCGGCTGAATACCATTCGTCTGGCTGACCGGATTCTGGTCTTGAAGGATGGCCGTCTGGAGGAGCAGGGTTCTCATGATGAGCTGCTGGCTCACAAAGGCTTTTACAGTGATTTATATTATGGTCAATTGAGTAAGCAAAGCTCTTAAGCCGGCTCTCGATTCACAGATTTGTAGGCAAGATGTAGAAGCTTTATGATGCTAAAAAGGACTACCCTGGGGGTAGCCCTTTTTAAGTATGCCTTTTGGTGACAAGAGATGTTTGAAATTAACATACCCCCTTGAGGGCAGAGGCTTTTACGCTGGTAAGCGTATTATTACTTCAAAAGGTCACTGTTCTGGTTGTGGGCAATATCGTCTATGAAGAAAGCCGAGCAGTGTTTTCACAAAATTAAATATACCCATACCCCGTATATGTATGTTAGTATGGGTGTGCAAGAATAAAATCCCACTTCAAAGGAGAGTCATCATGAAAATCGCAATCATGCTTTTCGATGGAATCACAGCATTAGATGCCATAGGTCCATATGATGTATTTGCTGCTACACTGAAATGTGAAGTGAAGTTTGTCGCTAAGAAAAAGGGGTTAGTCAAACTGGACTCAAATATGGGTTATTTGCATGCCGATTACAGTTTTTCTGAAGTACCTTCAGCTGATATTCTTGTTGTTCCAGGCTGCAGTCCGCCAAATTATAAAACTCCAATGAATGACGAAGAAACGTTAAACTGGATTCGCCAAATACATGAAACTACGAAATGGACCACGTCGGTTTGTAATGGCTCTCTGATTTTGAGCGCCGCAGGCTTGTTAAATGGAACCGTAGCCACCAGTCATTGGGGCTCCTTAGACCTGCTTCAATCTCTTGGAGCCATTCCAACAGATGAGAGAGTGGTTCGTCAGGGCAAAATCATTACAGCAGCCGGTGTCTCCTCTGGTATTGATATGGCACTCCAGCTAATAGCATGGGAATTGGGAGAAGACATGAGTAAAGGAGTCCAGCTGATTTTGGAATACGATCCTCAGCCTCCGTTTGACACGGGTTCACCCAAGAAAGCACCTGCTATATTGGTAGAACAAATAAGAGGTATGTTACAAGAGTTTGCAAAAAGGGAGCCTCATGTGTAAATCAAGAATAACAAGATCTCTTTTCGGTATTAGCTAGGCTCAATAGGTTTGTATTTTTATTTACAATGCCCCCTATTTCAACTAATATAGTTTACACATAGTAAAGGGTTACATAGTGTAAAGGGTTGGAGGGGGTTACAAACATGAGCAGCTTACCTAAGTCTGCTACATTTCCGCTTTTCATTCTGATGCTGAATTTGTTTATTGCTTTATTGGGTCAAGGCATGGTGATTCCCATTCTGCCTGAATATCTGAAACAATTTAATGCGGCAGGAGCTGCTGCGGGGTATCTTATTGCCGCTTTTGGAGCAGCACAGTTTATTTTTTCGCCCCTAGGTGGGCAGCTTTCGGATAGATGGGGTCGAAAATCCATGATCATCACCGGTCTGTTTTTAACGGTCATTTCGGATCTCATGTTTGCTGTATCTACGACATTGCCCCTTTTATATATTGCCCGATTTATTGGGGGGATGGGTATTGGATTAATGGTTCCTTCCAATATGGCCTACGTTGCTGATATTACCACTCCTGAAACTCGCGCTAAAGGAATGGGGTACTTGGGTGCTTCCATGAATTTGGGGATGGTGCTTGGTCCGGGGTTAGGCGGTATGATCGCTGAGTTTGGCATAAGGGTGCCCTATTTTTTTGCTGGTGGACTTGGACTTGTTGCTACGCTGCTTAGCTTGTATATGCCAGAGACATTACCCAAGGAAAAACGAAAACCCGCTAGCCATTGGGTCCGCCGGGAACCCATTCGCAACCAAATCCTAAATTCATTTCGGACATCCTATTTTCGTTATCTTCTCCTCATTCTGATCATGACATTAGGTTTGATGAATTACGAAACAGTGTATGCTCTTTTTGTGGAACGAAAATATGGTTTTGATGCCACTAAAATCTCAATGATCATTACGGTTGGTGCAATTATAGGCATCGTTGTGCAGATATGGCTACTTGATTATCTCATCAAGAGACTTGGTGAGATGAAGCTTATACGTCTTTCTTTGATCATGACAGCCATCGCTTTACTGTTAATGATCATTAAGATTAATCTAGGTTATTTGCTGGCGGTATCTGCTCTGTTTTTTGCTTTTAATGCCTTCCTAAGGCCAACGGTAAGTACAATGATCGCGAACTCAGCTGGTGATCGCCAAGGATATGCCGCCGGATTGAATACGACGTATACCAGCCTAGGCAATATATTGGGACCCATTTTAGCGGGCTTGTTGTTTGACAAACACATTCATATTCCTTATATTTTTGGTGCACTTATCCTTGCATCTGCCCTTTTCTTAACCTTACAAAAATCGAAAAATAAGAAACGGATGGTTGTGAATGACTGAGAACTGGCACCAGAATTTAAAAAACAAAAATCGGGAAGAACTCATTGCGGCTGCGAAGGAACTTTTTATGAAGCAAAGCTTTCTCAAAGTTAATATTAAGGATGTATGCAACGTGGCTGGTGTAAGTCGGGTCACATTCTATAAGCACTTTCAGTCCATGAACGAACTGATCTTTGAGGTCCAGATGGAAATCCTTGAGAGCATGACCGAATTTGTTAGAAGGGCACCTTCAGCTGAAATGAGCGGGAAGAAGATGCTTACTTCGATGCTTGATGCATGGATTAATTACGCTTGGCAACATCCGGAATACATCAAGTTTATTCTTTTATTCGATCTGCATTACGAAGCTTATGATTCAAATCAAGAACTCAAAGAACAGTACAACAATTTTGTTAGCCGGGAAAAGGAACGACATTTCCTGATGGATGCTCTGGAAGCTGGATTCCAAGATGGATCATTAAAGTCCGACACGGAGCCCTTGAAGACCGCTCATTTTATCTTCACGTCTATGATGGGTATACTCCAGAAAATGAGTCTGACGTCCAAGGACGAACGGAATAACGAACTTGAGGATATAGAAATTGCTAACCGATTTGTGGGGATGTTGATTCAGTATTTAAGTCCAGAAAGTGATGAATCCCCTACCTTTTAGGTAGAAGTCGCCTGCTACATTCCAAAGGATTATAGATCGTCCAATGGTGTGAAATAGAAGTACACGGCTCAGTCTGTTAAACTGTGAAAATAGAGCGATTTCAGATACGTTGTCGTGTTAGCCTTATCTATTTAGTGGAGGTGCGGGGATGAACGGAAGTCTGTTTGAGCCACGGCTGCGTGACGGGGATTATATTCCCCGTTTTTTTGCTTACTATTACAAGCAATGGCATGACTATACCATGTCTTACCACGATCATCATTCCACTGAAATTATGTACATGATTTCCGGCTTTTGCAGGGTAGATGTACAAACGGGAGAGAACACGGAAGAAAGCATCACGCTGCGTAAAGGCGAGTTTATTATGCTGGACGCAGGTGTACCGCATCGACTGGTGGTGGAAGGAGAACAACCGTGCCGGATGCTAAATGTAGAGTTTGGTTTTACGGAAGGGGTGAGGGTAGGGCCGTCTATCCGACAAATCGCAACGGAGGAGCAGGAGGTCACGACTCTCATGTCACGTCCGTTCCCGTATCTGGTACTATCGGACCCGGAAGAGGTATATTATGCGCTGAAAAGTCTCGTGCTGGAGCTGGACCAACGAAAAGAACAGCCGGGTGCAATGGCAGAGATGCTTTTTATGCAATTGCTAGTACGAATTGCACGTCTACGGGAAGAGGCAGAGCGTAGCAACACGCAGCAAACGGATATGTACATCAAACGATGCATTGAATTTCTCCATCTGAACTATGATCGAGAGATTGTGGTCAAGGACATGGCGGCGGCCGTGAATCTGCACCCAGGTTATTTGCACCGTATTTTCAAAAAACATACGGGGCTAACACTCACCGCGTATTTAACAATGCTGCGAATGGACAAGGCCCGTATGCTTCTTCAGCAAACGGACATTCCCATTCAAGAAATTGCCGATTATGTAGGCGTAGCCAGCAGGCAGTATTTTCATATGCTGTTCAAAAAGCACACAGGCCAAACCCCTGTAGAATACCGCTCTGCTGTAGAGCGCAATGTGAGGAACTATGCGGAGGAGGAAGGGGACTGAATATATAGGAAGTTTTATGATTTATTCATATTCGCGTGGAGCTTACCTGATAAATAAGGTAGGCTTTTTTTTGATTTTGAAAATAGGCAATTGGATTCAGGTTCAAAAGAATCATTTTTTGGGAGTTGAAATTCATATAATTATTTTAAATCGAAGATGTTCAGAGGCGAATTAACTTTATTTCTTTGAAAATGAAGACGTATTTTCACAAGTATGGATGCTTGCTTTGGGTAAAAAGAATCTGAATGATAGTAAATCTTTCATTTTTATGCATGATAATAGGTCTTATATCTTGATTGTTTTATAAGAGTTATAAATTTACAATAACAAAAACACTTCGTATGATACCTATAATGTAAGGTATAAATTGGAATTCAAATGGTTCTTTGGATTCAATTATGTTATAAAGTTCCATGAAATGAATATTGAGATTGAACATATAAAGGAGTTTTACCGTCGATGGGACATATGGATGAACAAATTGCAGACATGATTAATACTGCACGGAAGGAACAACAGGGTGCATCTGGTCTCCCGAAATCGGATTTACACAATTACATAGAATCTGAGAGCGGCTTGGAACTTTATCCACTTAAGATGCTGGACGGAGAACGAATCGCTTTTGCAGAACGTCCTTTGCTGAACGACAAAATTTCGATATGGTTGCCCCGGACTTTCACCGAGATGGGTGAGCGGGAGATTGAACTTAAATATCCTTCGAGTTATCGCCCACCGCTCATTTTGACCGATCCAACAGGGGAGATCAATTTTTCTTTTAACCTGACACCAAGCGAACTGACGGATGAGGAGCTAGAGGCGTTCACCAGCGAGATGATCTACATTTTGCACCACACGCAAAAGTTGACGGAATGGTATGCAGACGGTGTGTGCAAGGTGTACGGACGACGGGTCGGATACTGTGAATTTATGACTCCGGCTTTGAATACGCGTCTGTATAATCTGACCTTTTTTGCAGCTCTGGAAGGGCATGCGCTTATATGCTCATTTAACTGTACGGAGGAACGTATGGATACATGGCGTCCGGTCGCTCAACGTATGATGACCACACTAAAAATCCTGCCTAGTGAGGCTGAAGGAGAAGGAACATGGAGCAGATAAGCACCACCTATTCTAATCTGAAAATCACGCCTTATCAGCTTATCAATGTACAGGAGCTCTACCTGGTCAAGCAGCTGAACGACCACACTCGGTTGCGTTTTACCGCTGTCGTGCCTGAGGAACTAAAAGATACTTATGTGGATATGACCAAATTTGACTCACCTGTCGGAATCTCGCAGCTGGCTGAGGATGGCACGGAGGTTCCCTTGTTTAGCGGAACAGTGCTGGCGATTGAAGTGAAGGCGGTACGAGATGTGTACTACCTGGAGGTAGAGGCTGTGTCGCATACCTACAGGCTGGATGTACGCCCCCAAAGTCGTTCTTTTCAGGACAAAAATATGAAGGTGGATGAACTGCTGCGTCGTATTTCGCTTCTTTATCCTAGCTTGGACATCATGGATTCGGCCACCGGAGGAGCGTCGATCGGGCGGATGTGGGTGCAGTACCGCGAGACTGATTGGGCTTTTCTCAAGCGGCTGGCTTCCTATTACCATACCTCCCTTATGCCCGCGGCCATATTTGATACCCCAAAGTTCTATTTTGGCATTGAGGAAAGTGGAACAGCCGTTCAACTGGACAATTATCATTACACGGTAAGCAAAAGAATCTCGGCATATCGCTACTTTGCAGGCAATGATACAGCTTCGGTGGACGAGCAGGATTTTCTCGATTATACCGTTGAAACAGAGCAGGTGCTGGAACTGGGCAATGAAGTCCAATTTCGTGGCAAAACGCTATATGTATACGAGGCACAAACTCGTATGACCCAGGGAGTGCTGCTGCACACATATACCTTGACGACACATAAGGGGTTGCGACAGAAAACGTATTATAACGAGCAGCTGACGGGTCTGTCTCTGGAGGGAAAAGTGATCGCTGTTGAACGTGATCGGGTTAAAGTACATTTGGATATCGATCCGGAGCAGGACAAAAAAACAGCCCACTGGTTTTCTTATGCGACAGGGTATAGTGCAGAGGGGCATAGTGGCTTGTATGTGATGCCTGAGCTGGGGGATAAAGTGCGTATTTATTTTCCGAACCAGCATGATGACGAGGGCATTGCCAGTAGCTCGGTCCGACAGGATCGGGGAGATGGTGGTCACAATCATTTGAAGCATCCGGATGTAAAAATATTCCGAACGCCACATGGGAAGGAAATCCGTTTGACACCGGACGAGGTGATAATCACCGGCAAGGATGGTGCTGTTTTCATTAAGTTGAATCAAGGTGACGGTATTCATATGGTGAGCAATAAAGATATTCATTTTTCGGCAGGCGGTAACATCCACATGGAGGCGGGACAAAAGGTGACTATTTCCGCCGGTCAGGAAATCAACCTGTCCAGTCGCAGCAGCCATATTACACTCGGTGGTGACACATCGGTCGTAGGCAGCGAAGTCAAAACGAATTGACGGAGGAAGCAGACCATGGCAAAAGAAAAAGCATCCATGACCATTCAGGCCGGATCAGGTGCAAAAAAAGGATATGTGGTTGCAGGGGCTATTTTGAAATGCAACCGTGGTACACAACCCACCCGGCTCAAGCGTCCGTTTAGCCACGGTGTTTACATCAAGGACAAGGCCCAGATGAATGTGGGGGATCACGAACCGGGAGTTCATATATCTGGGTTTGGTAACTGTTTTAGCTCGGCCAATCCGGCGGTTCAAAATAGCGAGATGGTGGACATTTTCGGTGTGAAGAAGGCGCCTTGTATTCCGGTCATTCTTCGACCCTGGATTGGGGGCAAGCAGGATGTGCTCGTCGAGGGACAGCCTGCCTTGCTGGAGCATTGTACCAATGCCTGCCTGTATTGCGGAGCAATAACGATTGAAAATGACGGGCAGAATCTGGAATGATAGTGGGGGTTTCTCATCAAATGGACAAGGTGCAGGAAACATCCGGTTACCGTCATGTGGAATTACTGAGTAAAGTTCCGCTGCAAACCATGACAGACATTCGTATTGAGCGTAGATTGGGCGACCATGTGCGTTTGGTAGTAAGTGGTATCGTGCCGGAGGAAAATCAGGAACGGTTTATGGAGTTAGAGAGTGAAGCCGAACCGGTTGAAGTCATCGAAAAGGACAAGGATGGCCAGCGGCTGCGTACGTTGTTTCATGGACAAATGACGCGTATCACGCTGAAGCAGGTACACGGTATTCATTACGTACAGTTAGAGGCCATATCACATACGATTCGGCTCGATGTGAGGCCTGTGACCCGGTCTTTTCAAAATCATACCATGACGTATGGGCAGCTGCTGAAGCAGGTACTTACTGGTTATACAGGCGCAGATGTGATTGATACGGTCAGCGGGGGTGCTCAACTGGGCGCTTTGACATTGCAGTACAGAGAAACAGACTGGGCATTTTTGAAAAGGATGGCTTCCAGATTTGGAGCTGTGCTTGTGCCTGAGGCTGCCGCAGATGCCCCCAAGTTCTGGTTCGGTATTCCCGAGGGGCGACCCGCAACACTGGATGAGGTCCCGTATCGTTCAAGAAAAAGCTTTGTCGGCGCAGATGGGGCTTTTTCTGACGGGGACGGTTTGTCATGTGGAGCATCGTCGGTGTACGAAGCCGCAGCAATCCTTGGCGGCCCTCTTCCAGGATCGGGTCATGTGGACGACGGAATAAAATATTTTTGGAGTGATTCAAGCAGCAGTGAGCGACTATCTGCTGTCAGCGTGGATGGCTTCATGGGTAGAGCATTGCCTGGAGGAGCAGACCTTTGGCAAAGACAGCCGGGGATTCAAATCGGTATGCGCCATAACGAAGCCAACACCCCCTATGGTACGTTCTATACTGTGGAGAGTGCACGATATTTCCGCCCGGGAGATGTACTCTCTTTTCAAGGCAAGGAACTGCTCGTTGCGGATATCGTGTCCCGGATGGACCGGGGGTTGTTTTTACATACCTATACACTGGTTTCTGAAGATGAAATTCGGCAAAAGCCGATCTGGAACCATTCAGTGAGAGGGGCCTCCCTAGAGGGCCAGGTACTGGAAGTTGAGCGGGATCAGGTACGTGTACATCTCACCATAGATGCTGTACAGGAACGGGAAAAGGCATGCTGGCTCCCCTATGCAACAGGCTATAGTGCAGAGGGCCATAGCGGCTGGTATGTGATGCCCGAAAAAGGAGACATGGTGCAGGTACAGTTCCCGACCTTGCAGGAGTCGGATGGTTTTGCAGCCAGGTCTGTGAGGCGTAGTGGCAAACCTGTACCGGAGCTGAGCAATCCGGACATTAAATACTGGGGCACTCCTCATGACAAGCTGGTTAAGCTAAGCGCGCAAGAGTTGCTGGTATCGGCTAAAACGGATAGCGTATATATTTCACTTGATGCGAAGGGAATACAGGTACACAGTGACCATACGCTTTCAATTGCGGCCAAACGGGGGCTAACGATCCACGCGGAGGACACACTGGACATTACGGCAAACGAGGCCATTTATTTGCAAGCAGGTAGCAGTAGTATGGTGATAGACGGAGAGACGGATATTCGTTCGTCGCGAGTGAAGCTGGATGGGATAATCAAGCGTCCGGTTTTCGTCGCTGATCTGGAGCCCGTGCCAGAACCGCCACTGATGTCGATCAAAGCGTATCAGGCCGCCCATGCGCCGAAGAGTACTGGCGGGGCAGGAGGAGGTTCTTCGAGTGAACAGGGTTCGGAGAGCAGCAAGCCTGGGAAGGTAGGTCTTTCCCCCGCTGCGTCTGCATCGCCCAAGGCAAACCTGTTGGGCGGTATGCTGAACGTAGCTCAGAAGGCGCTGAGCATCATCGGCACGATTCCCGTGTTGGGAACGTCCGCCCGGATGGCGAACAGCAAGCTCACTTCGATTCGCCGTGACGTTGCTAAGGGAGGGTCAACCCGTGCCTCGAAGTACGCAGCAGCAGGGTTATCCATGCTGGCAGGTGTGCCATCAGGAGGCTGGGCTGTGCTGGGCGGAAGGAGTCTGGCGCGGGAAGCCGCAGCCTTTAACCGTCGGGTAGCTGGTTATAAAAAGAACGGCGTCGGACAACGCTACGCCGCTGCTTACAGGGGCAAAGTATGGACGGCAGCTCGCAACGTCGCCAGTTCCAAATCATTAGGGGAGCTAGCGAAAAGTCTAGCCCATAATATGGACAAGCTAAACACGGAGTATCACAAAATTCCGCTTGAAGTGAGAGTAGGCTGGAAGCCCAAGAATATAGAGCAGCCTCCAAGGCAACCTTGGGGAAAGATGAGTGTGCAGGAAAGGATAGAGCCTACAGAGGAAGATAAAAAGAAATGGGGAATTCGTGGAACGTATGTTTATATAACAGTTAATGAGGACTACAGACCTGATATACCGGAAGGAAGTTATTGGGCAGCAGATCGAGTGGTGCGCAAAACAAATGGCGATCCTGATCTTAAATATTATGAGGATTGGAAAAAAAGTTATCCTGGGGACTTTTTGATTTTATCGAATAAAGAAGGTATATCTCAAGAAGAGCAAAAGTGGATGTCATTATCTAATATGACGGAAGGTCCTTTTGTATTTGATGGACGAGGAGGAGGACGAGGTCCAAGTGCAGAGGAATTTAAACAATTTTTCTCACAATCGAGCAAGAAACAAATAACTGAGGACATAATTTTGAATAGTGCCCCAGTGAAACAGCAATCGAAGAACATACTCGAGCAAAAAGTTAAACTTGGGACTAAGGGGACTCGTTATGCTAAACCAACGGACCTATTCAAAGAAGATACCTTTGCACCAAATGGGCAAAGAATCGCACCTAAGAATTTGTATCGAGAACTGAAGAAGTCAAAGGTAGGAAAAGAAACAGTAGACTTAATAAAACAAAATAATATAAAAATCAAACTTGATTATGGTGAAATTCCTTTAGATGACTTTGGAAATCAAATCTTGGGATTTGCAAATGTTAATACAAACACTATAAGAATATATATAAAAGGGACAGAGTCTGTTACTAGGACTACTCAAACAATTATCCATGAAGTTACACATAATTCATTAAAAAATCCTACTTATACTCAACGCGAAGAGGTTATTGCGTTTTTAAGAGAAGCAAAGCATATAAAAGAAGATCTTTCATATAGTGAAATTCGTGCTATCCTCAAAGAAGTGAAACTTCTTTATCCTAATTTACCGTATCGTTGACTTTAAGGAGGAAAATATGAATAACAATAAGAATGATATTGATAGAAGGGTCCTGAATGGTGAAAAAGTTCCCTGTCCAAATTGTGGGCAAATCCTATTTTATCAAAAAGCAGAAAGTGGTATGCATCCAAGTATTATATGTCCATCTGGAGACTACCATGTGCGGTTAAATGTTAATAAAAGCGATATATTAGACAGGTTGGGCTTAACAAAACGGAGCAAGGGTAATAAATAGGATGACATTATTTGGTTATTAATATATTTTATTAATTATATGAAAATAATTGTATTGTAATATTGTCAGTAACAAGATCGTACAATACAACCAACAAACAAACACTTGATAAATTTTCAAAAGCTCTTCCCAACTTGAACCCTGAGTAGGAATGAGCTTTTTTTGCCTGCAGAAAATGAGCTGAGGAGCTGAACTAAATGACAAAACGTGAACAAGTCATTCAACAGATGGGGCTGCTTACATAGGCACATAAAGCATACGAATAGCTTATGGATGAAATTCGTGGTTACTGCCAGCAAGCTAAGGAATTGTGCGAACAGTTGGCGTTAGTCAACGCTACGTCGTCGCTATCCATTAATCAAAAACTGCCCATCATAATTTCGAGTGATTAAAGGAGAAGTAGGAGGATAAATTACACATAAGCAACAAGAAGCCTCTGAACCATTACCGATTTAGGTCGGTATGAATTCAGAGGCCGTGTGATTTCATGCATTATAACAGTGCTGGGCTTCTTGAGAGCTAAAGTTGGGTCATTTCCCAAGCCACATATTTTCCATCTGTTCAAGTGATCTCCCCTTGGTTTCGGGAACCTTGCGCCATATAAAGACTACGACGAATAACGAGATGGCTCCGAATAACCAGAAGGTATTGGACGGACCGGCTGAACTCAGCAGAGGAGGGAATGCCTGCGATACCAGATAATCACCGGCCCATAGTGCCATCGAAGCGATGGCTACAGCTTTGCCGCGAATGCGGTTCGGAAAGATCTCAGAGATCATGACCCATACGATTGGCCCAAGCGATATAGCGTAGGAGGCCACGTAGATCAATATCATGATGAGTACGAGCGGTCCGGTGGTCAAACCCATTTTGAATGCGGCTCCAATAATGACCAAACAGCAGGTCATCAACGAGGTGCCGATTATCAGCAGGATTTTTCGTCCCGCTTTGTCGATCAGCCATACAGATACGATGGTAAACAACACATTGATCAACCCGATCCAGATGGTCTGGGTCAAAGAAGCGTCCGTACCGAGTCCCATTCCTTTAAAGATAACCGGCGCGTAGTACAAAATGGCATTGATGCCGGTAATATGCTGCATAATGGCGAGCATGACACCGATAAAGAGAGCGACCCGAATACCGGGAGCAAACAATTGTTTCAATGAGTTGTTCTCATTTTTGAATGATTCCTTGATATCAAGCACTTCCTGCTTAGCGGCTTCTTCACCGTGAATTTTCAGCAATATCGGCAACGCTTCATAAGGCCGATTCTGTTTAATAAGCCATCTCGGGCTTTCGGGTATGAAGAGCATCAAGAGCATAAAGATCAGTCCTGGAACAGCTCCCACTCCGAACATCCAGCGCCAGGCTGTTGAGACACCCCAGGCTTCATCCCCCAGGCTGACGATCCACGAATTCTGAAAATAAACCAGGAAAATGCCCGTTACGATCGCCAGCTGATTTAAAGCAACCAAACGGCCGCGGTATTTGGCAGGAGCGATCTCCGCATTGTACACCGGACAAACGGTGGAAGTGATGCCTATGCCAATGCCGCCGATCATGCGAAAGATAACATACCCGGTGAACGAGTCTTGAAGCGCAGAGCAGATCGAGCCGACGACGAATAAAAATCCGGCGGCCAGTAATACCTTTTTTCTACCGATCCTTTCACTCATGTAGCCGGAGAGAGCCGCTCCCGTGATACTCCCTACAATCAGACTCGACACCGCCCAACCAACCTGAAATTCGCTCAGCGAAAAACGCTGCTGTAGGAATTCGACTGCCCCCGAAACAACCGCGATATCAAAACCGAACAGTATGCCTCCAAGCGCGGCTACGATGGATACCAGCGTCACAAACAGCATACTGGGTTTTTCTGATTGAAGCGCTTTCTGTTGAGCGCTTTCATTATGGATGATTACTCCCATATGATCATCTCCCCTCAGATTCCAGAACCTCATTCCGTTCTTCGAGGAGAAGTATAACATGCACCTGTAAAAGAAAGGTCGGTGATCGTCTTCAATAAACGGACCTTTTCATGCACGATTTTGACTTCGATTCCCGAATTGGAGATGAAGGGGCTAAACCTAGCATTACCTTGTCATTCGAGCTTAAAAAAATCCATGTCGATGGTCGACATGGATGAATCTCTGCTATTTTTGGCTTTTGAACTCTGTGGGAGGAACGCCCGTGATCTTCTTAAAGACGCGGCTAAAATAGTTCGGGTCCTTATAACCCACTTCAAAGCTGATTTCCTTCAGAGCAAGGTTGCCCTCCTTGATCAGAGAAATAGCTTTATTAATCCTTAGCCGGGTTACGAAGTCGATGAACGTTTCTCCGTATTCCTGTTTGAAGATTTTGCTGAAGTAGTGGGGATTCAAATGGACGAAATCAGCCACCTCTTCCAACGAAAGTTCATCGTTGAAGCGTTCCTCGATATACATTTTTGCTCTGCCTAGCATAGTCAGTGTTTGAACCTCCCGCTGTTCGCGTATCCGTTGCAGTGCTGATATGACGTACGTCTGCTGAAGCATTCCATTCTCCGCTTTGACGGCAAGCTCAGAGGCGTTTCTAGCCTCTGACGACTTCAGTTCGTCAAAGTGGCAGTAACCTCCATCACGCTTGCGTAGGGTGGAGGCAAAAACGGCTTCAAAATAGGACTTGCGAAGTCCTTCCTCGCCGCTATGCAGTGAGCCGATTCCAATAGCCGTCTTCATGCCAAATTGCTGCTGGGACAGCTCGGAGAGCTGCTGAACAAGGTGTTTAATCAGTTGGCGCCAGTCGTTTTCGCTGGTGGGAGCTGGCTTTTGTAAAAAAGTAGCCATGTGATGGTCGATCAGGGAGCTCACAATGGAATTGGGACCATGTGTTTTTACATAGCTTCGGAAATGATCGTAAATTTTCTTTTTGTCCTGCTCGTCTGCATATCCTTCAAAGGCAGCAATGATGGCGCTTCCCTGATCAAGAGGAAAGTCCAGCCATTCCGACAGTTGGGAAGCGCTCGAATCCACCGTCTGGTCGACCATAAGCATTAAAGCCAGCTCATTTTCTGCGAGCGGCATCAGCT
>RCUE01000022.1_pt1 | contig 101267 bp, 90 predicted proteins | sample 2166111 | NCBI WGS metagenome assembly RCUE01 (sample SAMN09930795, study PRJNA488358) | compost metagenome | feature: garden; material: soil; isolation source: compost soil in phenylacetonitrile-enriched culture | place: Germany: Experimental Botanical Garden Goettingen | collected 2016-01-27 | reverse complement strand
GCTGGTAATGCTCAAACACCGCTCTTGCCACTTCTTCCTTCTCTCCAGCCTTACGGGCATAATCCTCGCCCATAACCCCTTGCAATTCCGGAAACTCATAGACCATTTGTGTTACAAGGTCAAATTTACAAATATCTGCTGCTCGGCTAACCGATTCCTGTGTATCTGGGGAAACACGTAGCTTCTCTGCCAGAGCATCGGCAATGCGGCGAATTCGACGCACTTTGTCTCCAACTGTTCCCAGCTCTTCGTGGAAAACGATACTTTCCAGCTTGGAGAGTGCATCCTTAATTTCCAGCTTCTGATCTTCTTCATAGAAGAATTTGGCATCAGACAACCGCGCGCGCAATACTTTTTCGTTTCCTTTTGCAATGACTTCCAGCGATTGACTGCCACCATTACGTACCGTAACAAAGTATGGCAGCAGCTTTCCTGTGCGATCCAGCACTGGGAAATAGCGTTGGTGTTCACGCATGGAAGTAATCAGTACATCCTTCGGAATGTTCAAAAACGCAGGATCAAAGCCACCGAATAGTACTGTTGGAGTTTCCACCAAATACAGCACTTCTTCCAGCAAATCATCCTTGACCGCAATCGTCCAATCTTTTTCGGCTGCAAGTGCTTCAATCTGCTTCACAATAAGCGACTGACGTTCCTCAATGTCCACAATGACATGCTGCTTGCGAAGTACTTCGACATAGTCCGCTGGACTTTCTACAACGGCCTCCTGTCCAAGGAAGCGATGTCCTCTTGTCACATTCCCTGACTGTACGCCAGCAATCTCCAAATTAACAATATCGCTACCAAACAAGGCTACCAACCAGCGGATTGGACGAACAAATTTAAAGTCATAACTTGCCCAGCGCATAAATTTAGGGAATGTCATGGCATGTAAAATGTGTAGTAACCCTTCGGACAGTACATCTGCCGTTGGTACACCTATGCTGCTCTTGGTCGCGTAAATATATTCCACGCCCCCAAGTTCTTTGAACGTGAACTGTTCAGGATCAACACCTTGGCTACGGGCAAAGCCTAGAGCAGCCTTACTCCAGTTACCGGCTTCATCAAGTGCGATTTTGCGGGAAGGTCCTTTAACTTCTTCGTTAATATCTTCCTGCTTCTCCGCTACTTCCTTAACAAGTACCGCCAAACGACGAGGTGTAGCATAAGCCTCTACAGCACTGTAAGCAATACGCGAGCTGTCCAGCCACGCCGTCATACGTTCCTTCAACTGCTGAATCGCATTTGGGATAAAACGTGCAGGCACTTCTTCCAGCCCGATCTCAAACAATAGATCCTTAGACATTTGCCGCACCTCCTTTCTTCAACAGCGGGAAGCCCAGCTTCTCGCGCTCCTCCAGATAGGTCGCAGCCACCTGACGCGCCAAATTGCGCACTCGTATAATAAACCCAGTCCGTTCCGTCACACTGATCGCTCCGCGAGCGTCCAGCAAGTTGAACGCATGAGAACATTTCAGCACATAATCATAGGCTGGAAATACAAGATGCTGCGCCATCGCTTTATTTGCCTCTTCTTCGTACATATTGAAAAGAGTAAAGAGCATTTTGACGTCAGATACTTCGAACGTATACTTGGAATGCTCAAATTCAGGCTGGTGGAAGACATCACCGTACGTGATTCCATTGACCCACTCCAAATCGAACACATTCTCCTTGTCCTGGATGTAGGAAGCAAGACGTTCCATACCATACGTGATTTCTACCGCAACCGGACTGGCATCAATACCGCCCACTTGCTGGAAATAGGTGAATTGGGTAATTTCCATACCGTCCAGCCATACTTCCCAACCTAAGCCCCACGCTCCCAACGTCGGTGCTTCCCAGTTGTCTTCAACGAAACGAATATCATGCTCCAGAGGGTTAATGCCCAAACGGCTCAAACTCTCCAAATACAATTCCTGAATGTTATCCGGTGAAGGCTTCAAAACGACTTGGAACTGATGATGCTGATACAGGCGATTCGGGTTCTCACCATAACGTCCGTCTGACGGACGACGAGAAGGCTCAACATAAGCTACATTCCACGGCTCAGGTCCGATCGAACGTAAATACGTCATTGGGTTCATCGTGCCTGCCCCTTTTTCCGTGTCATACGGCTGTACAATAATACAGTTGTGTTCAGCCCAAAATTGTTGCAGCGTTAAAATCATCTGCTGAAAATTCATTGGTACACGCTCCCTTTCCACTTCTCTCAAATGTTGGTGATTTCTTCTCATTAAGCTCGTATGTACAGGGCTATTTTATCCCAAAAGCCTTGCTAGAGACAGCAAAAAGCCCCCGCCTCTACGCCTGTACAGACGTAGGGACGAGAGCTGACTCCCGCGGTTCCACCCTACTTGATTGCGATCCTATATCACCAATCAGATCGTAATCCTCTTTTCCGTGTCCATTCAGACGCTCCCGAGTGCCTTGTTCACGAAGAATTCCCGCTGGGCTTACACCGTCCCCAACTCGCTAATTACAGAGAATACATCCCGCTACTTTCTCGTTCAATGCATCTGCTCCCGAAGGAGATATATAGTAGGATATTACACGGTTTCAGCAATACAGTCAAGAGAATAGGGCGTTTCACATATCGTATTTGTCGAGCTGATCCAAGAAATTGCGGGATTTCAGCTTGACCTCCAACTGCATATCCATGAACTGACGCATGACATGTTTGATCTCCAGCTTGGTGGAGTCCTTCACGTCAATGTTGCCGAGCCGATTCAAATCCATTCTGGCGAACAAGCGCAGCAACTTCAATGTACGTGGAGTCACGCTCAATGCCGCTGGATCAAAATGCTTGTAGCTCCGACACAAAACTCCGCCTAGTCTCGGACTGACAAACATATCTTCATCAGCACATTGTTGACCACTTGAAATACATGCATCAAGCTGAGGAGCATATCCGGCCGCCTGCAATATTTTAAATTCATAAATACTCATGACGATCAGCGGATCTTTGCCACTCTCCAGTGCCTCCAAGCAGGCTTTAAGCTGCTTAAACCAAAATGCACCTGTTTCCTCATCCTGTAACACCCGATCGAGCAATTCACAAGCATAGGAAGCGTAAGCAGCCTTTGTAATATCCTCGCGCAGTGTATGGTGGGATTGGATAATTTCACCGGCATTCAACGTGCCTAAGCCAGTGTTGCGAAAAAAAACAAATTCACCGTACGTAAACGGCTGCGTTAAAGCGGCATGACGGCTTTTGGATTTTTTCGCGCCTCTGACTAGCACACCTACTTTGCCTCCGCTTTCGGTGCAAAGCGTAATAATTTTGTTCCCCTCACCGTAATCCATGCTGCGGATGACGATTCCTTCCACCCTGTAAAGCATGCCTCTTCCCCCAAACATTCGCGAAGAAGCCAGTGGCTTGTACTATTCACGGGCTTCTTCATGCTCGTCCGACTCTCCTTCATCCGTATCTTGCTCCCTTGTCATGGCGCTCTCCCGGTATAACAGATACGCACCGACATCTCCAGTCATCGCAAAATACTTCCACGAAAAATCTCGCAATCGTATTCATCCTTTCTTCGGAAATGACGTCTGCATCTCAAAAATAGGATGATGCGAAGAGAGGGGAAGTATGCGATGAAATAAATGGATTACGTTGAAAAAGGCTACTGTGTACGGTCTGGACACCGCTTCGCAAATGATTTGATCTTACGATCGCTGTTACCCCTAAATTTATTTTATCCAATGAGAAAAGGAGTAAATTCAGGGGTAAAGGCGAACGCTGACGCTTCTTCAGATTCAAATCCTTCGCTCCGCTACAACGTGTACGCAGTTACAATAACTCTTTTAAAAGCACTCCTTATTTCATCACCGGAAGAAAGCGTAGGAATAGCAAGAAGTTAAGCGCCGCACAGGAGCGGCGCTTGGAATGACCGAAAGATTTAATTCATACGTCAGTGGTAGAGTCGGACGGCTTTTTTATGATGCCTACAACAACTATACATATTGATTAATATCAATTTTAGTCTGTATAATCCTTTGACAACCAAAGTGATCGTAGATATGATATCTACTTTTAGGCGTCGCGATGGAAGCCCAAGTCACGAAGGACACGTTCCTGGTTACGCCAGTCTTTTTTGACCTTAACCCAAAGTTCCAGGAAAATTTTGGAGCCTAGCAAGTTTTGGATATCTTGACGGGCTTGTTTGCCTACCTCTTTGAGCATGGCCCCCTGTTTGCCGATAATGATTCCCTTCTGGGAATCACGCTCTACAAAAATAACCGCCATAATATGCACTACACCATTCTCCTGCACTTTCATATCTTCAATCATAACCGCAATAGAATGAGGTACTTCCTCACGTGTCATGTGCAAAATCTTTTCCCGTACCAGCTCAGCAATGACAAACTGCTCTGGATGGTCGGTAATTTGGTCATCAGGGTAATATTGCGGACCTTCTGGCAAGTATTTTTGAACCTGATCCAACAGGGTATTTACATTATTACCCATTTTGGCCGAGATCGGTACAATTTCCGCAAAGTCATACAACTTGCGATACTGCTCAATTAGGGGCAACAACGCTTCCGGCTCTATACGGTCAATTTTATTCAATACCAATATAACTGGTGTTTTTACTTGTTTAAGCTGTTCCGCAATAAAACGGTCGCCTCCGCCTAAACCTTCAGCAGCATCAATAAGAAAAAGTACCGCCTCTACTTCACCCAACGTATTAAAAGCGGTCTGATTCATATAATCGCCTAGCTTTGACTGGCGCTTGTGAATCCCCGGTGTATCCAAAAATACAATTTGTGTGTCCTCTGTGGTATATACGCCGTGAATTTTATTCCGTGTCGTTTGGGGCTTGTCTGACATGATGGCAATCTTCTGCCCAATGACATGGTTCATCAATGTTGATTTTCCGACATTGGGTCTGCCAACAATTGCGACAAAGCCGGATTTAAAGTGTTTCTTAGCCATTTTATTTCCTCCAGCGCGATTAAGCACCTAAATTTTATTTTTCATTAAAGCAGCTGACTCATTAACGTCAACAAGGGTCTATAAAATACAAATATGCCAATAATTACAGCAAAAACCGCTGCCAGGAGCACGGCTCCGGCGGCGGTGTCTTTAGCCGCTTTGGCCAGCGGATGAATATCAGGTGAGATGAGATCCACCGCTGCTTCAACAGCGGTGTTGAACAGTTCGGCTACAATGACTATAGCGATAGCCACGCAGACGAATAACCAGTCGAGCCGGGAGATGTGCAGAGTTAAGCCTGCTACAATGACAAGGAGCGCCACGGCCACATGTATCCGCATATTTACTTGCGTACGCAGAGCGTACATCACGCCTTCTGCCGCATAGCGAAAAGTCATTCTCCAAGGCTGACGTCTCATTACCTTGTCAACCCCGCTTGAGCCAGTACAGCTTCCTGTTTGCCCATCATTTCAGCTTCACTCACATCATCCTGATGATCATAGCCTAACAGATGAAGAAAGCCGTGAACAAACAAAAAACCGATTTCACGCTCAATCGAATGTCCGTATTCTTCACTCTGAGCTTGCGCTGTTTGTACAGAGATTATAATATCCCCCAAAACATCAGGTACATCATTCAATGAATTTTCATCATTCGGTTCGTAAATAATTTCAAGCTCTTCATCCAGTGTTTCCTTCATAGCAAAAGACAACACATCGGTGGGACGATCAATTCCCCGATAGTCCCTGTTCAACTCATGAATTTGCTCATCATTAACGAAGGTAAGGGCTACCTCACCGTCAGTGACTCCTTCCACTTTGCCTGCCTCCTCTAATAAGGTGTTCAGCAGCGTAATCAAGGATTCGTTAATTACCATATCGTTTTGTTCATTATTCCAAGCTAATTGAAGGCCCATGCCAACCGCTCCTTTTAATTCTAGTGCTCTAACCGTACTTCATGCACAAGTTATATTAAGCTTTTCCGTTTTCAGACTTGGGCCTTTCCTCCGGATACTCAATACGGGAATGGAAAATCCCCATTACTGTTTCCTTGAGGGTTTGAGCCACGATATCAAGCTCCCGCATGGTCAGCTCGCAGTCGTTAAATTGGTGATCATCAAGACGGCTCTTAATAATTTTCTCAATCATGGATTCCACTTGTTCCACTGTCGGCTTCCGTAAGGAACGAACTGCTGCCTCCACGCTATCAGCAATTCCCACCACAGCAGACTCTTTAGACTGAGCCTTCGGTCCCGGATAACGGAAATCATCCTCCGTGAAGTCAGGCTCCACCCCCCGCTCTTCAGCTTCGCGCAACGCCTTGTGATAAAAATAGTGTAAGAATGTCGTTCCGTGGTGCTGCTCGGCAATGTCGCGAATGGGCTTGGGTAGCTTGTAATCCAATTGCATTTCCACGCCGTCACGAGCATGGGCGATAATGATGGATTTGCTCAGCTTGGGCTCTATTGTATCATGTGGATTTTCCAACCCATTTTGATTTTCAATGAAGTACGAAGGCCTCTTGGTTTTACCAATATCATGATAATACGAACCAACCCGGCACAACAAGCCGTTTGCCCCTATAGCCTCCGCTGCGGCCTCTGACAGATTACCCACCATTACACTATGATGATACGTTCCCGGTGTCTCCGTAAGCAGCTTGCGGAGCAATGGATGATTGGGATTTGACAGCTCAACAAGCTTCAGTGCCGACAAGATACCAAAGGTAGACTCAAAAAATGGCATTAGCCCAATAACAAGTATTGCTGTTATCAGACCACCTGCAAAAGCAAAAGCTACCCCATAGAGCGTCGTCGTTTGAGTCCAATTCCCTTGGTCAATCAGTGCCAGAGAAAAAACAGACAGGGCACCGAACAGGCATACCATAATCGCCCCTTTGAACAGTGTTGAACGCTGGCTGGCTCGATGAGTAGAGAAAATCGCTGCCAGACAGACCACAATAGCAAAAAATCCAAAATTAAAGTCGAAAATTTGTCCCTGACGGACATTCAAAATAACACTTGCCAATATACTGAATATAACGGCACATACGAAAGCCAACGACATATCAAGCAACAGCGTTACGAGCATAGCTCCAAGCGCGATAGGCGCCAGATAGCCGAGATAGGAACGTTCATTGTTCTGCAGTATGGAAATTAACATCATTGCTCCAACTGTTATCACAAAGATTAATACTAGCATGAGCAACTGCGCATTATTATACTTGAAGTTTCGTGTTCGTGATTGAAATTGACGAATATACATAAACAGGCCCAATGCCAGCATCATAGACAACATCAGCAGTCCAAATTGTGGCCAATAATTGATTTTATCCTTGAGCAATTCATTTTCATCAAGCAGTGTATAGATTTCCTGGGTAATAATCTCACCCTTCTTGACGAGTACTTCACCCTGTTTAATGTAAACTGTCGGTGTATCTTCACGAGCCTGTACCTTTGCGTCCTTCGTAGCTGTATCATCATAAAACTTGTTGGCGGTAATCACAAGCCTTGCAAGTTCCTGAACAACCTCCCGTGAAGTACGCTTAGTAAGCGAGCTTGTACTAACCCGCTCAGCTACTTTCGCTCGGGCTGTCTGAGCATCCGTAATTTGATCATTCATCAACCCTGTCACAATCTCACGGGCAACAGGCCGCATTTCAGCAATATCCTCAGATGTAAGGCGCGGAATTTTAATGAATGTCTCCTCTGGAATTCGGTACGTTTGCTCTTTCGTTTTTTCCAGCACTTCATCCAGCAACTTATCTGGGTAGGCATCCGCATTACGGCTGTTATTCACAAAATTTTGTACAAATTCCCGTGCACGTTGCGGAATCTCATCCTTATAAATCGAAATCTTATCTGCTCTGGAGACCTGGTCATCCTGATTGAGCCGTTCAATTCGATCCAAAATACCAGTAATCAGGTTATCGTTGCGAACGGGCACAATGGTATACATGGGCTGCACACGTTCAGCTGATTCCTCTTGAGCCTTCAAAGTCGCCTTACTGTTAGGAAGCTGCATCGGGGCGACAATTTCCTTTTCACTCGGTTGATTTACCCGAATATCATAACGCTCGGGAAGCAGCTTGGACGCAAAGCCTACATAAAAAAGAACCACCAAAAATAAAAACAGAAGATAGCGTGTCGCCACGCTATACTTCCATCCATTCATTCTATGCTGGAACGTTTTCCCTTTAGATAATTCCTTCGAGGTCATCTAAAACAATCCCTCTCCATCATCTTTTTCAAGGCAGCTACACTGCTCATTTTATACTTTTTCTGGTCGTACACGACATACTCGTGATTGAATGACTATCCTTGATTTTCGGCAACTCGGTCATAAGCAACAATAATTTTTTGAACCAGGGAATGACGGACAACATCCTCTTCTGCAAACTGGACAAAGCCTATTTCCTCAATCCCTTGTAAAATCGCATTTGCTTCAATCAGACCGGATTTTTTGCCACGAGGCAAATCAATTTGCGTGACATCGCCGGTAATGACCATTTTGGAGCCGAAGCCAAGTCGAGTCAAAAACATTTTCATTTGCTCGGGTGTAGTGTTTTGCGCTTCGTCCAAAATAATAAAAGAGTCATCCAGCGTACGTCCCCGCATATAAGCCAAAGGTGCAATTTCTATTAATCCGCGCTCCAGTGCCTTTGCAGTCTGCTCTGGGCCCATCACATCGTATAGGGCATCATACAATGGGCGTAAATACGGATCAACCTTTTCCTGTAAATCCCCTGGTAAAAAACCTAAATTTTCACCTGCTTCCACCGCAGGACGAGTCAGTACAATGCGCTTGACTGAACCTTCCTTCAGGGCAGCTACGGCCAGCACTACAGCCAGATAGGTTTTACCAGTACCCGCCGGGCCAATTCCAAATACAATATCGCGTTTCTTAATCGTGGTTACATAGTGCTTTTGTCCAATCGTTTTGACGCGAATCGGTTTACCCCGGAACGTCGTCGTAATTTCACCCTTGAACAAATCGAGCAGCTGATCAGCGCGCAAATCTTTTGCCAGTTCAATCGCATAATGGACATCCCTTTCGGTCAGTATATACCCATTGCGAATTAACTGGAGTAATACGTCGAACAATTGTTCGAGCACTTCCACCTCGTGAGCATTACCAAAAACATTAACTTCTGCCTCACGAGATGCTATTTTTGCGGGAATAGCTGCTTCGATTAATTTCAAAAAGGAATCCTGCGGGCCAAATAACGCCTGTCCTTCTCCCGCATTGTTCAATGCAATTTGTATGCTGCGTTGTTGTTCTGCCAAATAGCCTCATTCTCCTTGGTTATGAACTAACGGAAGTTCTTCCGCAATATCCTGCTCCACTTCAAAAAGCACTTTCATATAAACTTTACCATTCTCTCTCTTCTCATGCAAAATTTTTTGGCTCATTATTTTCGTTCCTTTGCCGTATTTAGCTAAAATATCAGCTCGCGCGCCTTCTAAACCTGACATTTTCGCTTCTGCTTCCGTAAGCTTCTGCTCTTGTATCTTTGTCTCCCTCACACTTTCATTCATCCAACCCATCGGAAGTTTGTAAGAACGCCATGTTAGCGGATCATGCTCAACGGTTGTTTTATGTGTAGAATAAGGTATTTTTCCATAGCCCCACAATTGTATCGCACGGTTGCCTAGCACCAGATACAAGCGATCGTGACTATTACCTGTATATGTGCTGCTGCGTCGTACCATGGGACTACTAATTTCATATTCATGCCACACAAGCCCCTTAATCTCTCCTTTGGCTACGACCTGTTGCTGATTCTCCTCATCTCCAAGCGTTCCTGAAATGAGAATAGCTCCTTTTTTGACCCGCGTATTTTTATGCACAACAGGACGACCCTGCTCGGCAAAAATTTCAGTGACCACCGCGTCCGCCTTGCTGATAAGATGACGTGGACTGTAGAGCGACGGGGGAGTAGGCTGTGAAGCTTCAACAACCTGAATTGTCACCAAGGTCCCCTGTCTTTCCACACCGATCCAGGATGCCTCTGGAAGCTTCTGCATGAGTGCCCGCGAAAGCTTGTCCTGGCTGGAAAGACGAAAGCTCCATTGAAACGGATAAAGCCCCTCCTGTCGGGCTGCTTTCAGAATGGATTCCGTTGGGAGCTTATCATTCCCCTTTACTTCAATGTCCCAGATGAGCGATGACATCAGCAGGAGGCCTATCCAGAACAAGGCCACTCCTGTGAGAAAAAATTTGCGTTTGGCGAGTCGTACTGCAGTGAAGGGAAGTCCTTGACGCTTGAGAACATGCATTTTGCAGCCTGTCCTTCTCAAAAGCGGACGCAGCAGGAAGACGTGCGGCAGCAGAAGGTTCATTTCTGCATGTCTAGCACCCATTGGCCGCACGTTCCAAACAGGTATATGATGATCAGTGAGTAAATTAATGAAAGCTTCCACACTTTCGCCCTCGACAGCTAGGGTAACCGTGCCACGCAGCTTTGCTAAAGCGGGATGTTTCACGAGCCTTCCTCCGTTCCTTCCATTTGAATATCCGTAATATGTCCCTCTACACTTACCTGGTCTGGCAGGATAGACGTAATGATTAGATTATGGCCTGACACCCTTAGCCTGCCTTGCGCAAGTGCAAGTACGAGTTGATCTGGCGTGAAATCCACCACACCCCGGTGATTCTCTACATAAAGCTGGCGGCTGCCGATGAGGGTTAACCGCGGCAGATCAAATAGAATGTCCTGCGGAAGCTCCAGCGTCTCGCTGGCCCACTTACGCAGTTTGCGGCTCATCCGGCTCATACGGCGAAATCTCCTTTCCTGTCATCAAAATAACTGTTATCCAACGGCTAATAATTATTTTGATGGCAGCTATGCTGCTTTTTTTTAAATCCATTGTTATGACCATTAAGCACTTCACAGTTGTTTCGACGGCAGCAATGCTGCTTTTTTAATCGCTTGTTATTACCATTCGGTTTCATCCTATGTCTCAACCGTCACTGGACGCTGTTACACCAGCGTCACAGATATCTGTACTGTACATTTTATGATCCAGTCATCGCATTTATGAGGCTAAACTTACAATTCGTAGCAACTGCAATATTAAAGAGAAAAAAGACCGTACTTTCTAAAATTCACATAAAAAAAAGACAACCTCGTTTTCATATCAAAACAAGGTTGTCTTTTTAATTTCACAGTATGAAATGGTTAGTTTTCGGAATCCTGATTCAAAAGCGAGTTTTTTCTGGAGTATAAAAAGTAAACGGCAATACCAATAACAAGCCAAATGATAAAACGAATAAACGTTTGACCATTCAGATTAAGAATAAGCACCCCACATGAAATGATAGCCAGAATTGGAATAAATGGAACCCCAGGACATCGGAAAGCTCTTGGCAAATCGGGTTGTGTTTTTCTCATCACTATGACAGCGACCGAAATCAGAATAAATGCTGATAAGGTTCCAATGTTCACCAAGCTTGCTAACTCATCCAGCGGGATCAACCCACCCATTAATGCAGATAAAGTACCAAAAAACAACGTGTTAATATAGGGTGTTTTATATTTGGAATGAACCTTCGACAATACTTTAGGAACTAAGCCATCACGTGACATCGCAAACATAATACGGGTTTGACCATATAACATTACCAGCATGACCGTTGTCATCCCCAAGATGGCTCCGATATCCACAATACCCGCCACCCAATTCTGACCGGCAACCTGCAAAACTAATGACACCGGATGGGAGATACCTTCAAATTGCATAAACGGCACAATACCTGTCATAATCGCGCTAACGATCACATACAAAAGCGTACAAATAGCAAGCGAGAAAATAATGCCACGTGGTAAATCACGAGCTGGATTTTTGGTTTCTTCAGCAGCTGATGAAACAGCATCAAAGCCAATGAAAGCAAAAAACACAAGGGCTGCGGCTCCAAACACCCCACTGAACCCAAATGGCATAAACGGTGTCCAGTTGTCTGGCTTTACATATTTAATAGCCACAATGATAAACAATAAAACGACAACAATTTTAACAATAACCATGATATTGTTAATTCGTTTGGATTCTTTTATCCCAAAATAAAGCAAGAACGTGATAGCCATCAAAATTAAAAAAGCTGGAAGATTAAAATAAGTAGTTTGGTCTTTTAAAGCTCCTGGCGAAGCAGTGAATTCAATCGGGATATGAAGACCAATTCCTTTCAAAAAGGATACAAAATAACCCGACCAACCTGCAGAAACAGCGCTGGCGGCCAACATATATTCCAAAATTAAATCCCATCCGATTATAAAAGCCAATAGCTCTCCCATCGTAGCATATGTAAAAGTGTAAACAGAACCGGATACTGGAACAGTGGAAGCAAACTCGGCATAAGCCAGTGCGGCGAATAAACAAGCGAGCCCCGCGATCACAAAAGACAATACCAAGCCCGGTCCAGCCGTAACTGCTCCCGTACCTGTCAAAACAAAAATCCCCGTTCCAATAATGGCTCCAATCCCAAGCATTGTTAAATCGAAGGCACCTAATTCCCTTTTAAGCGCCTTTTCTCCCCGTGTAGCGGCGATCAGTTGATCAATATTCTTCTTTCTGAACAAGCTATTCCCCATCCATCCCATCCTCCTAAACATAAATTTTCACTTTTTGTATAACCCTGTAATATCACCTCGATATAAATCAAATTTTAGCTAAATATGGGGTAAATTTTCATAAGTTCTATCGTTGTGAACATTATATATAAAAAAGAAAAAATAAAAACGACTTTTGGTAAGCTTCGTTCACATTGTTACATTTGATCATTTTTCACGAATATATTTTCACAAATCAGATCCCAAACTAGACAAAATGCCGTCTTTTTAGATGACAGTAAATGTGAGAAAAATGTAGCATATATGAGATCTCCACATTCGCTGTCAGGTAATTAGAGCATTTGCCGTTAAGTCTTTTTTTATTCCAGCATGTTTATGTATCGCTAAAAACATCGTAAAAAAAAATCCGCCACAGCCAAAGCCGTGACGGATCTACGATTATTTTAGCGTCTTCCTCCATCCATGTAACGCTTGGAACGCGGAGGCCCTAATATCTCTGCCCAAATTACACCTCTGCGTAGGTCATCTGCATTCACTGTACCACTCTCTTGCGAAGTTTGCTCTAGCCCATCTGTAATTCCCTCCGAATCTCTCGCATTGGATATACGATCGAGACGGGCTAAAACCATCCTTCGCTCTTCTTCCATAATACGAATTCGATCCTCTAAAGTCGTACCGTTATCTAATGAATCCTGGTCCATCCGTTCTTCCTTTTCCAGCCCGTCTCCTATTTCTTCTATACGACGAGCTTCGATCACCGCACGTCGCTCATTAGGAAATTGACGTTGCAATTCTCCAGTAACATCTTGCTGACGTCGCTCTTGCTCAGGTTCCGTTGTGAAAGGTCTGGGCGAGGTCGAGGACCCGCGCGAACCATGATCACCACCAAAGGTAGGCATACCTTGCCGCCGGGAAGATTTCCGATCTCCGCCTTGAATGCTTTTCCCCAAGAAGGACACCAGCGCAAAGCCAATCACGATCAAGATATACAAATGGTCAAAGATCCAGCTGATAAAGTTCATCACTCACCGCCTAACTGCCTAATTCATAGGCTACGTCCCGTTAGTTAATCCCGGCTTTTGTTATCATTCCCCGAGTTCTCATTCGGTTTGCCTAAGGAACTACGCATTTGCGTATCTGCCTCAATATTTTTTAAATTCATATAGTCCATGACGCCAAGTTTACCGCTACGTAGCGCTTCAGCCATTGCCAGAGGCACTTCGGATTCGGATTCCACCACGCGTGCTCTCATTTCTACGACACGTGCCTTCATTTCCTGTTCCTGTGCTACAGCCATCGCACGCCGCTCTTCGGCTTTTGCCTGCGCAATACGTTTGTCAGCTTCCGCCTGCTCTGTTTGCAGGAAGGCACCGATATTTTTACCTACATCAACGTCTGCAATATCAATCGATAAAATTTCAAATGCTGTCCCTGCATCCAAACCTTTGGACAATACGGTTCTCGAAATGGAATCTGGATTTTCCAGCACGTCTTTATGCGAGTTACTGGAACCAACCGTTGTTACGATACCTTCACCAACCCGAGCAATAATCGTTTCTTCTCCGGCACCGCCGACGAGCCGATCAATGTTGGCACGCACCGTAACACGAGCTTTAACTTTCACTTCGATACCATCCTTGGCGACAGCAGCAACAATAGGCGTCTCAATAACACGCGGATTAACGCTCATTTGGACCGCTTGCAGAACATCCCGTCCAGCAAGGTCAATCGCTGCCGCACGTTCAAACTCAAGCGGAATGTTAGCACGCTGCGCAGCAATCAACGCATTGATCACTCGGTCTACATTCCCTCCTGCGAGAAAGTGGCTTTCCAGCTGGTTGATGTTCAAGCCCAGACCCGCCTTGGTTGCCTTAATGAGTGGATTGACAATTCGGCTTGGCGTGACGCGCCGTAAACGCATAGCTACCAGCGTAATGATGCCAATGCGCACACCCGAAGCCAATGCTGAAATCCACAGCATCACCGGGAAGAAACTAAAAAATACGCTCAATACAATAATCACTACAACGGCAATCAGCAAAACGCTGACAATACCCGATTCGAACACTCGCATCATCCTCCATTAATCTAATTCTTTGTTATTTGCTTGTTTAGACGCTAGTGTCTGCCTTGACCACAATTCGCCCGCCTTCTACTTTGGATACTATAATCGGCATATCTGTAGCAATAAACTCGCCGTTCGTTACAACATCGACTCGCTCATCAGCGATCAGCACCGTTCCGGCTGGACGAAGTGGAGTCAGACTGACACCTCTTTGACCTAATAGCATTTCCCGGTTCACAACTGAAGAAAAACCTTGTTCAGCCGTTAAACTTTCTTTAAGTATAAAACGGTTCCATATCCCTCGGTCCTTGAATACAACCGCGATGATCGCCACCACGGCAACCGCAGCTGCAAAGGCAATGCCCAAAGATATAAACGCATGCTGCATGTTGTATGCTGCACGAACAACTCCGGCGACAAGGCTGACGGAACCCAGAATGCCCAAAATACCAAAACTCGGGATGAACATTTCAAGTATAAGCAGAGCCAGACCGATAATAAACAACAACCACGTCTCCGAACCTGCAAAACCAGCGATATAATTGCCGAAAAAATACAAACCAAATCCGAGTATGCCCAAAATTCCCGGTACACCAAAACCGGGTACGATCAACTCAATAACAATACCTGCGATACCGATAAATAAAAGCAACGTCTGTACAATTGGGTTGGTCAATATCTCGGCTGCTTTTTCAGCCCATGTTCGCTCCACATGAATGACATCATCCGTGCTGTAACCCATCCACTGAATAACCTCTTGTTCGGAAGACGCGATGTGATCCGCATAACCCAACTTCAGCGCTTCCTCACTGGTTAAAGAAATGATCTGACCATTTTCCTTGTTAAAGTTCATCTCAGGAATAGATATGGTCGTTTTAGAGTCAACCATACCTCTGGCAATATCCGGATTACGTCCGCCAGCTTCTGCGGCAGATGCCATGCTACTCTTCCACCAGGCTATCGTTTTTGGATCTGTGATAGCCTGCCCCCCGCCGTCTACTAACGCTGCTGCTCCGATAATACTCCCCGGTTTCATAACAATCTTGTTTGCGCTCAACGCAATATAGCTACCCGCTGAGGCCGCTTCGCCCCTTATATAGGCTACGGTCGGAATTGGACTGTCTTTAATCAGTTTGCCCAGCTTCTCCGCTGTATCTACCCGTCCACCGGGAGTGTTAATATCCAGTAAAATCAGACCTGCTTTGGAATCTGCTGCTTCTGCAAATCCACGTTCCATAAATTTGCCCAGGCCATGCTCAATTTCCTGATCGACTGGTATAACAAACACAGCTCCACCTTTAGTTTGGGCCGCCGCTGATTCGGAATGAACTAAGGGCAACAGCAAAACGGATACCATAATCCACAACGTTAAAAGGATCCATTTGCGACTGGAGTGGTGATGTTCTCTATGCATTTCTCTCCCCCCTTTCGATCTCTCTATGTTACAGCATACCAAACTTTGTTAGACAAACTATACAGTTTTCAGGATTTAATGTGAAATTATTGGGTATATTGCTAATCCTGACGGCTGCCAAATACTTTACGCACCCAATGAACATCACGTTTCACATAATTAACAATAGCGCTTACATATAAGAATCTTCTCATCATTACATTCTATGGTAGGCAACACATATATAGAAATAACACCCTCTGTAAACAGAGGGTGTTGTGTTTTCCTGTTTGTCGCAGGTTTATTGCAGAAATTGCTGAACCGCTTGGTTCACGAGCTTACCGTCAGCGCGGCCTTTTACCTTAGGCATCAAGGCCGTCATTACTTTCCCCATCTCGGCTTTCGAAGAAGCACCGGTTTCCTGGATGGTCTGCTGTACAATAACTTTAATTTCTTCCTCAGAAAGTTGTTCGGGAAGGTACTGAGCGATGATCTCTATTTCTGCTTTAGTGCTTGTCGCAAGTTCATCACGACCGGCTTTTTCAAATTCATGGAGGGCATCTTTTCGCTGTTTGATCTCACGACTCAGAATATCAAGCACTTCGTTGTCGTCCAAATCCCGTTTCAAATCTATTTCAAGATTTTTAATCGTAGAACGAACCATTCGAATGGTGGAGAGTTTGAACTTGTCCTTACTCTTCATTGCTTGCTTCATATCTTCGTTCAATCGTTCGCTCAAATTCATGATTGCTTAGATCCTCCTAGAACTTTCTCTTACGAGCAGCCTCGGACTTTTTCTTGCGCTTTACGCTTGGCTTTTCATAATGCTTGCGTTTCTTCACCTCAGCCAATACGCCATCCTTAGCAATGGAACGTTTAAAGCGACGAAGTGCAGCATCAATTGTCTCGTTTTTGCGAACTTTAGTTTCAGACACCAGTTTTCCCTCCCTCCGACCAGACCGTCCAAGAGCAATAACACGGTTCATCAAATTTTATTATAGGTGAAACGGAAACCAGGTGTCAACCTATAAGAAAAAATGAATACATAAAGGGCCACTTTTCTCCATTCACATCCGTATTACTGAAAAGACAAGCTCTGTCATTTTTTAAGAATGTGAGTCCGAAATACCTGTCAAGGCACCCAATTTGGCGCCGCCCAGTAAGTGATAATGCAGATGCCCCACCGCTTGTCCACTATCCGGGCCACAGTTGTTAATCAACCGATAACCAGACTCGGCGATTCCTAACTTTTTCGCAACCTCAACCGCAACACGATGAATCTCCGCGATAAGAGGAAGATCCTCCTCCGTCACAGCGTTCATTGAAGGAATATATTTTTTGGGAATAATGAGCACGTGTACTGGCGCCGCAGGCTGGATGTCATGAAATGCGAGCACATTGTCGGTTTCCAACACCTTCTTGCTGGGGATGGTTCCATCCACAATTTTCAAAAACAGATCGTCCATTCAAAACCCTCCTTTGGCAGTGAGCCGATCCTAAGCAAATAGACACAAACACCCCTTGCTCTCGGCATTCAAAGTTATGTATTTCCCACACTGAATAGAAACATATACAGCCATGTTTGGTTATACTTATGTTTCTATATGTATCATAACGGAAAAAGGGTCTTAATACCAGTTTCCCTTACTAACTTCCTCTATAATGGCTTTCACCCCTCCATCAATTTGATCCAGCTGTGCGCGCGAAATACTTATGCGCAAAAACTTCTCTTGTTCCCTATAGCCTGATAAATAAAAGCCTTTGCCAGCTACAACCTGGATGTTCCTCGCAGAAAGACACTGTACCAAGCGTTCCAAATTCACTGTCCGAGGCAGTTTAAACTGCATATAAACTCCTGAGGTTACAGCTGAAGTCTGAACGTATCCGGCCTGATTGTATCGTTCCACGGCCTTGTTCAGAGTACGAATGCGCTCCGAATACAGTTTACATATCGTGTGCTTGTGGCGTTCATACATTCCATTTTTAATATAAATATCAAGCGCCGCCTGAGACAACATAGATGTGTCGACATATCTTTTATAAGCGTTAAACGACTTTAATAGGACTTCTGGCAATACCGCAACTCCTAATCGCAAGCCAGGGAAAATGATTTTCGAGAAGCTTTTCAAATAAATAACATGGTCCGAATGGTCGTATGCATAAATGGGATCAAAAAGATGATCGGCCCCCAAATCTGCCATATAGTCATCTTCTACGATGTACACATCATATTTGGCGGCTAAGGCAGCTATCGCTTTTCGCTCCTCTGTGTTGTAAGAGACTCCTAATGGATTATGATATCTTGACATGGTATAAAAAAACTTGATGCTCTCGTTCTTAAATTGATTCTCCAATTCGTGAAAATCCATACCTTTCGCTGTCCGGACGATGGTACTGACGGGTATGTTCTCTTCCTCCAGAAAGCGCAAATAAATATCGTAACTTGGCTGCTCGACCAAAACCTTTTCTTTGCCATTGGGAAACGGCATTTTAGCGAGTATCTCCAATGCCTGCTGAACACCCGAAGTAACGATAATCCGATCCATTTTTGCAAACACCTGAGTATTAGCCAAATGGGAAACCAACGTATGACGCAGTGTTTCCAGTCCTTGCGAATCGCCATAAGTGAATAGATGATATTTGTAGGTATCAATAGCCTGATTCAAACAATGTTGGAAATCCAGATAAGGGAATACATTTAAATCCGGGGAGGCCGAAGCAAAATCAACGGAGTCTTGCATATGACTATGGTGTAAATCGCCCGAATTTTCCACTACATAGTATCCACTTTGCGGTATGGAATAGATGGCGTGTTTCTTTTCAAGTTCAGAATATGCCCGCAGAATCGTGCTTTTGCTGCATCTATATAATTCTGAAGCCTCACGGACCGACGGTAGCTTGTAACCTGATTTATATTGTCCCTCGCGAATTTTAAGCTCTATATCCAATAAAATTGATACATATTTTTTCACAATATCCACCCACCTGCTCTTTACATACTCATTAAATGCTCATTTCATTACATGCTTATTCCGTCTTATGTTTCTTTCACGCTAGATGTTACCATGGTTTATAGATAAACAGGATACCTTATTTCATTGAACTGTACTGATACAGTTTCAATTATTGGATCATATTTGGGATGGTTTACGTGAAAAAGAGGCTGTTTCTTCATAAAGGAAGAAACAGCCTTGCATGGTGATGATGTATGGATGCGCCTTAAAGTCACTTGTACTGTACAAGAGCTGTAGGCGGGAGAGAGCAGAGAATTCACTATATCTGGCGACTAAGAAATTAGGATTAGTAATAAGGCAGCAAGCTGATCGCTGTCAACGCTGCAAGTGGCAGAATCAAACGATTAAAGCGACGGCGTCCGTAGGGGAACCCATATGCATAAGCAGGTACTGGATACGGGTACGGATACGGATACGGAGGATAAGATGCATAGCCACCATAAGCACGGGAACCGCAGCCACAATTGTTAGGCGGATACGGGAGATTAACATTGACATTCTCCATCTCGTCTCCACCCATAGGAACGGCTAAGTATATCTTTTCATCATCCACATGCTCTACAATGCCATCATACATTGTCCCGTCCTTCACCCATACGCATACATAACGATGCATATGCTTTTGACATAGTGTTTTAGCATCCGTCTGTTCCGGTGCTGTAACTTTTTCGGTTGTCATGCTTTTTTCCATGGTTGTTTCCTCCTAGGCTCTTGCATGTATACCGTATGTTATTCAAAAACGGGCCATTTGCTACATCAAATTGGGCGAATTCCGGCTTGCAAAAAAAAGAAGCACCCCGGGAGCTCTTGGCAGAGCCCCTCTGAACGGACGTATGATGGGAAGATTTCTTCCGCAGCATACGTCCGCCGGGGTGCTGTATGATTAACTTGTCGGCTTGGCTGTATTATAACAATAGTTTGAAACTGTATCTGTGACCTGTATCACATTACTTCAAAAAGTTTCCATAACCACACGTGATCCGCCTCCAGCCTGCTCTGCTGGAAGAACAACCAACTTGCGCGGAAGACGGGCCCGTAGTTCAGGCACATGACTAATCACACCAACAGACAATTGATCGTGGTGCAGCTTTTCCAGTGAGGTGATCACCGTGTCAAGCAGCTCAGGGTCCAACGTTCCAAAGCCTTCATCCAGAAAGAAAAATTGCAGAGGGTACTGGCCCCGCAATTGAATTTGAGCCGACAGCGCAAGCGCAAGCGACAAGGAGGTCAGGAACGTTTCGCCACCGGACAAGGTCGATACCGGACGTTTGACCCCACCGTTGGCATCGTCACTAATGACAAAACCACCGCTGGAATCTACCTCTAGCGCGTATCGCTGCTTGGTCAGAAAACGCAGGCGGCGTGAAGCCGATTGACTGACCTGCATGAGCTGCTCCTCAGCAATATATTCAACAAAGGCATTGCCGCGAAAAACAGTCTGGAGCTTGGACATTTTTTCCGCTTCACTACGCAAATGTACACGATTGGACTCCAGCTCCATCCAGCGGACGTGCCGACGCTGCAAGTCCTCTAAATCACGCTCAGCCTTGGCGCGATTCTGAAGCGCCTCTTCGTCGCGTGCACGGCAATCACGTAGCTGTGCAGTGGCCGCTTCCCACTGTTCCTCTGTTACCGTTGCTCCATTCAGCTGCTCTTCGACATGCTTTAAGCGGGAAGACATCTCCTTTTCCCGTTCTCGATGTAAACTCACTTCACGCTCATAGCGTGCGGCTTCTTCCGGTCCCAGGCAGCATTCCATAACCTCTGCTTCCGTAGCAAAAGAGGAGGCTTCCAGACGACTGCCCCAACGGGACTCTGCCATCTGACGTCTTTCTTCTGCCGAGTCGGAGGCCTGCCGGGCAATCAGTGAAGCATGAACGGCTTGCTGCTTGCGTTCTTCCGCTTCAGTACGTTGTCGTGCCGCGACTTCGGCTCCGTTTTTCAGCCCCAACAGTCGCGAGGTCGCTTCTTCCAGCAATGAAGCCGCTTGGCCATCTCCAACCCACTTTCGGAGCTGGGCCAGCTTTTCGCGAAGCGAATCATCTTTGCTTTGGAGCCCTGTACGACGGGCAATAATGATTTTGTCTTCCTCGATGATACTCTGCTGTATCTGTTGAACACGCGCCGCCTTTTCTTCGAGGAAGGTCACACTCGTCTCCAGCCGGGACCGCAGCTCTTCCGCGCGCCCATCGCGCTCCTGCATGGCGCGGTAACGCTCCGCGGCTTCGTCCGGAGCGACATCCGTTAGCTGCGCCGCCCATTCGGCGCGCAGCCCCTCGCTGCGCGTGGTGCATGCCTCGCGCTTGCTCTGTGCCTGCGTCAGCGCTACAGCTGCTGCCTCCTGCTCGGCGGCGGCACGGATACGCCGCTGCTGTCCAGCGGCGTCTGCTTCGCGCAGCGCCAGTGCCTCGGCAGGCAGCGCATGCGCACGTGCGGCTAGCTCGGCTGCAGCACGTTCCAGCGCCGCGCAGCGCTCCGCCCATGCTGCGGCACCACGCGGCTCTGCTGGCGCTGCCGCAGGCGTGAAAGGCTCGCCCGTGGCGGCAGCGCCGCTGTCTGCGGTGGCGGGCTGCGCCAGCAAGCTGCGCTGCTCGTGCAACTGCTGGCGCAGTGTGAGGCGCAGCTCCTGCAAACCGAGACGCAGGCGTTGCAGCTCATCCGGCGCAGCGGCATCCGCGCTATGCGCCGCGGCAACGGCAGGCGCGGGATGATGCAGCGAGCCGCACACTGCGCACGGCTCGCCTTCGCGCAACTCGGCAGCGAGATGCTGAGCGAGACGCCCCAGCTCCTCGGCACGGAGCTCGTGACGCAGCTGTTCTTCCTCGGCAGCCAGTGACGACATATCGGCGGTGATTTCTGCCTCCAACGTCAGCAATGCCTCAATGCCATCAGCTGCCTGTGCAGCAAGGGCAGAACGCCGTGCCTCCGTCTCCTGTGTCTCCTGGTCCGTCAGCTTTAGACGTTCGTCAGCTTGCGCAAGCCGTTTCTCCTGAGTCACGTACTCCAGTTCAGCTTCACGCAATTGCTCATTCGCGATTTCCAGCTGTTGCAACCGTTGCACAGCCTCTTGCAGCATACGCCGCTCATCTGCTCGCACTTCATTTTGCTTTAGCTCTTGTTGAAGCTCTTGCTGTCGCTTCAAGCCTCGCGTCTGTAGCTCTTGTTCCTTTGCGAGTCCTTCTGCATGTTCAGCAAGGATTTGTTCGCTATGCCCAAGCTCGGCCGCCAGACGGTCCCGTTCGGTCCGCAACGCTTCCGTATCACGCTCCAGTTGAAGCGCCTGTTCTAGTTGGTCGATCCGAAGCAATAGCTTTGGTTCTTCGGCACTGAGTGCTTGCCGGGCCTGCTCATCTGCTTGCGCAGAGACAAGCGCAGCCTCCTGCGCGGTAGCGGCCAGGACTGCCACTTCTTCGGCAGTCTTATGCCGTTTTTCCGCTTCAGCAATGGCTTCCTTCCAATCCGTCAGCGCAGGCAGCAATGCCTCGGCTGAAGTTGCTTGTCGAAGCTTGTGCTCCAGCAAAGCAATGCCCGGCTCCTGTGCTGCCAACTGCTTCAGCTCTTTCGATCTTTGGCTGAGCTCGATGACTAGCTCACGTGTTTTGTTTAGCGCCTCCGATTCACGTGAGACACGCTCTAGCTCGCGACGCGAAGCTTCTGCATTGGCAATCGCCTCTTTGAGACGCAACTCTACATGTTCAAGTGCTTCAGCACTCGCATCCCCCAGCCCTTGCTGCTCCGCCTCTAATGCTTTCAGTGCGATATCGTTATCTTTCACACGACGGCTTAGCTTCTGTGCAAGTTGATCTCCGTACTTCTCCAGATGGAACAAACGCTGTAGCATCTGTCTGCGTTCACTGCCCTTTAAGGACAAGAATTCCGCAAACTTTCCCTGCGGCAATACGACAGCTCGTGTAAAATCGTCCATTTTCAGGCCGATATACTCCTCCACACAGCGCGTCACATCCTGCACCTTATCGGCAAGCACTTCCTCGCCATCCTCTGTTAACGCAATAAAACGGCTAAGCGTATTATTAACCGATACGCCTCCAGCACGTTTGAAACGTCGTTCTACACGGTAACGGCGAGGTCCTTGAGCTGACATTAATTCAAACGTAAATGCTACAGACAACGTATCCTCGGCATGATTCATAATGCCTTGTGTACCATTCACCGCCCGCTCCACTTTACCGTACATAGCCAACGTAATGGCATCCAGCAACGTTGATTTACCACTACCCGTTGGACCAAAAATTCCGAACAGTCCCGTTTCGGTCAAATCGTCAAAGCGAATTTCCTGCGACTCCCGGTAGCTTTGCAATCCTGCCAGTTTCAGAAGGATCGGCTTCATACCTCATCCTCCTCAGCTTGGTCTCTTGCATCATCCTGTTCTACCAATTCCAGAAACAACTGTACTAATCCGTCATCCGGCTGTGCTCCGCCCGTCTGTCGTTGGTAAAACGCCCGGAACAGCTCATGAACCGGCAGTTCTGAACGTTGCTGTTCCAACTGTGCCGCAGCCATTTCTGGGTACACGGGGCGAATATGAATGATGCCTTCACGGCTTTTGCGCAACCGTTGAATATCTCCCATTGACATCGCTTCATCCAGCGTAATTTCCAGGTCAATAAAGGCATCAGCATCCAGTCCTTCATCCAGCCAGCGATATACCTCTTCCAGACCTCCCCGTGCTCGCCACCTCACTAATGGTCGTCCACTGGTAATATACAATTCCTCAACCTGTGCTGGCTTGCCGGCAATCACGTCAATTAACGTAACCGATTTGGCTTGTCCAGCTTCGGAAAAGCTATAAGCCAGCGGAGAGCCACTATAACGCATCAGCCCATCGCCCTTCACATATTGGGGACGATGCAAATGACCCAGAGCCGTATACTGCGCTCCAATGCTCAAAGCAGACGGATCTACGGTATAAGCTCCCCCGACCTGAATCGGGCGTTCCGAATCCGACTCCAGCCCGCCAAGCACATAAATATGGCTCATCGACAAATTAACAGTATCGGGCTGAAACGCTGTACCTAGCTGCGACATCAGCATTCCTACACGGCGGCTATATGCCTCGCGTAATATGGTTTCATCCCCGTCTTCAGACAATAGCTCATTCAGACGAGACTCGGAGGGATAAGGCAAGGCTGCAATACATGCCATTTCGCCCGTTCGCGGTGTACGAACGTGTACTGCTTCCCCATGAGGCAGTCCCAGCAATGTAATTCCACGCCCGCTCACCAGCGGGGTGACCGAGGCTACCCTTTCCGGCTGATCATGATTGCCGGCAATGACGACTAGCGGTCTTCCTCCAGCCGTAAGACGCGCAGATGCTTCATAAAACAATTGCTCTGCGGCGGCCGAAGGATTGACTGAGTCGTACACATCTCCAGCCATCATAATCAAATCAGCCTGCTGGTCGTCAGCCATTTTCACCAATTCTTCCAAAAACGCCTCCTGCTCCTTCAGGCGGCTTCGCCCTTCCAACGTGCGACCCAAATGCCAATCACCTGTATGCAAAATCCGCATGCTATTCCCCCTCTCCCTATCTATATATAACTACAACCGCACACTCTCTTCAGCTTCTATAAAATACAACCATTTCTCAGCAACCTTATTGCCTGTAATCTCTTCAATCACACGGGCATACAGCTCCAATTGAAAACCATATTGGTCCGTTAAATGTGACAGCGTACGATATTCGGAGACCCGGTCTGTTTTATAATCCAGCAGCACCAGTCCTTCGGGAGTTTCGAACAGACAATCAATGATCCCGTTCATCAGCACTTTATCGTCCTGCCCGCCTTCCGTAACTGTCTTCTGTTCTGGCAGCATCACAGGTAAACTGTGATTCCAGTAATCGGTTGCCCGCATGGTATAAGTAAACGGAAGCTCACGCTGAATACGGGATGAACGCAACATTCTGCTCCCCAGCTCACTTGAGAAAAATCTTAATATTTTATCCGTATCCAGCGCCTCTGCATGAACATCCAGTAAAATGCGTTGATTCAGCAAACGAGCCTTTGTTTCCTCAATAATTTCAGCGCTCATTACTCCATCTAAGGGCAGATGCAGCATCAACGTATGATAGACCGTCCCTCGTTCCGTAGGAGTCAGTCGCTGATTTCCCATAAACTTAGGTCTGCGCAAGTGTAATTGACTGCCCCCAGTGTCAGAATTTTCACAATCTTCTGGTAAGTCTGCTTGTTGGGAGATAGAAGATAGATTCAGCCAATCGTCCGATCCAATTTCCTGCATCTCCAGCCATCTTTTCATCTCTGTGACCGATGTATTGGCTGCTGTCTTGCCCGCCCGTTCATACGGGTAGGTCCAGGAAAGAGCCGAAGCAACATCCGTCTCACTCTCTTCGTTCAATTCGATTAGCTCGACATTTCTCAGTGCTTCTGTTTTCTTTTGGCGCTCTTCGGCCGATACCTCTTCTTCTTGATCCGAGTTCACACGAGAGCCAGAAAGTGTTTCTGAGGCTACGATTTTAAATGACCAGTCTGTCCCCGGCATATGTTCCAGTCTGTGATAATACTCATCCTGATCACCTGCCGCTTCCCTCAGCGAAATCGCAGAAGGATGCCGAATCAATGCAGGACCTACCCAGTCCAGATAGCTGCGACCTGCCGCCAGTATATAGTCTGGTAATACTGTTTCCGTATGCTCCTTGGCACGTGCCCAACCCGCTGCGCGGGAAGCGAGATCCTTCACGGTTCCGGTCATAATCAGCTTTTCACGCGGACGCGTAAGCGCTACGTATAGCACACGCATTTCTTCAGCCAACAGCTCCAGCTGTGAGCGTCGACGGATCGCTAAATTAGGCAGCGTAGGGTAGCTGACACGGTTTTGTTCCTCCACATATTTAGGACCAAATCCCAACTCCTTGTGCATAAGAAACGGCGCATTCAGATCCTGCTGATTAAACATTTTTGCCGTCCCCGCAATAAACACGACAGGAAATTCAAGTCCTTTACTTTTATGAATGGTCATAATGCGGACAGCCTGATCGGGTTCAGTCCCCCCACTGATCGATCCTAAGTCACCGCCCCGCTCCCGCAGACGGGAAATAAAGGTCAGGAATCGGAACAAGCCACGGTTGGACGTAGAAGTCTCATACTGTCTCGCTCGGTCATATAAGGCCCGTAGGTTGCTTTGACGCTGTGAGCCGCCAGGCAATCCACCCACCCAATCTAGATATCCTGTTTCCTCCAGCACATTCCAAATCAATGCACTTAAGCTGCCTTGTCTGGCTTCCTGCCGCCATGCGTCCAAATTACGCAAAAATGAGCGTAGTCGGGCAGACAACGTATTGCCGTCGTCCCTATGGACAGAGTGGGGTGGAGATAGCGAGTCCTCAGTGAAAAGATCCATCTCCAATACGTCAGCAGAGGTCCCTTTTACGCTCTGATCGACTTGTTCAGTCTCTGCTGCCGCCAGCAATGCATCATAAAATAATCCATCCGGCTTCTCTAGCCGAATTTGTGCCAGTTCATCTTCGGTCAAGCCGACAATTGGCGAACGAAGCACGGATGCAAGCGGGATGTCCTGCTGCGGATTATCAATAATGTGCAGGAGGGACAACATCACTTCAACTTCCGTTGCCTTAAAAAAGCCTGTCGTCTGCTCTCCAGAGGCTGGAATGCCCTCAAGCCGCAGTTCCTCGACAATTAAGGGAGCCCATACGCTTGCTGAACGAAGCAAAATGACAATATCACCGTAGACTGCTGGACGCATCGCTTTTAATCCCCTATCGTAAATCAACAGTGGTTGTCCAGTATCTCCAGTCAGCTCCTTAATCCGTTGCGCGATCGCACGAGCCTCCAACTGTGCCGTTTCGAGCTCCGCAAGCTCGGCCAGCTCACTTTCCTGTAAAGCCGATTCGTCCCCCATTTCAGGTAGCTCCAAAGTCTCGGAAAGACCACGTCCACCTTTATCAACTAACAGCAGCTCAGGTGCGTATGCAGACGCAGCTTCCTGCTCTGTCTTCTCGGGATAGGACGCGCCGTGCACCAGCCATGCTCGTTCATCGTATTCAATTTCCGCTACATCCACACTCATAATCTGGCGGAACACCAAATTAACCGCATCGACAACTTCCTCCCGACTGCGAAAATTACGCGCCAGATCAATCAAAAAGCCATCTTCCTGCTCCTGCATACCGTACCGTTGATACTTATTCAAAAACAGCCCTGGCTCGGCCAGTCGAAACCGATAAATACTCTGTTTCACGTCTCCCACCATAAAACGGTTACCCGGTTCCTCGCGTGATACCAGTCTAACAATATCTTCCTGTACGGTATTCGTATCTTGATACTCATCCAGCAACACCTCGTCGAACTGTGCCTTGTATTCAAGTGCAGCATCGGAAGGGAGCAGCTTGTACGGAGTGGAGTCGGGATGTCTTAATATTTTGAGACAATAATGCTCCAAATCCCCGAAATCCACCAGTCCTTTTGACTGCTTGTGCTGTTGAAATCGTTCCCCGAAAGCAATCACGGTCTCCACCAGTTCGTCCATCAGAGGAGCCGTCGCATGCAGTTCCTCCAAATAAGCTTCTGCTCTCCTACCGAACAGGGAAGCCTTCATATCTGTAATCATTTTCTTAGCAGCCTCGCGTAGCGTCTTAACCCGTTCCTGCAATGCAGGCTCGGTTTGATCTTTTTTGACTGGCTTGAGCTTACCAAAGGACGCTGCCTGAAAATGATCATACAAGGATGCCCACGGCTGTGTCTCCAGCTCCTGCAGCAATTCCTTCACCATCGCCGCATCTTCTTGCAGCGTCATGGCATAGGGTGCAGGACCGCCAGGCTGTATAGCTGTTTCATGCGCCTGTTCCAGCAAACTCGCGGCTCCGCGCAACGAAAGTGCAGCATCCGCCAAAATACTGCGAACCCAGAGAGTCTCCCCCAACGCAGCTACATCCTGTACACGAAATGCTGCTGCCGTCTCCCGCAGCCAATGCTCCGGCCAAGGATGACTTTGCGAAAAATCATACAACCGCTGAACAAGCACATACATGGCATCATCGGTGCGTTCTCCACTAAACCAGTCGACCAGTCTACGGAATGTGCTGCCTTCATCATGGGCCTCATATTTCTCCTCAAACAGTTCTTCTAATAGCTCTTGGCGCAGCAATTCTGTTTCATGCTCATTCATAATCCGAAAGCCGGGATCAAGAGGAATGGCCTGATAATGCCTGCGGATGACCTCCATACAAAAAGAGTGAAGTGTCGTAATCGAGGCTCGATTCAACAACGATAGCTGTCGGCGCACATGTTCACTTTCCGGTTCCTGTTCCAGCACACGTTCCAAGGCTTCGCGTATCCGTTGACGCATTTCAGCGGCTGCAGCCTTCGTAAAGGTCGCCACCAGTAACCGATCCACACTGAAGCCGAGCTGGGGATCGACAATTTTGCGAATAATACGCTCTACCAGCACTGCTGTTTTACCAGAACCCGCCGCTGCCGCGACCAGCATGTTGTTACCAGACTCCGAAATGGCACGCCACTGATCATCACTCCACATACTTCCTTCCGGCTTCGGCAAGCCTTTAGCGTTTGACGTGTTTATCATTGCTTCATTTCTCCTTTCCCTTCCTGTGTATGACCGAGCAGATCCCAGACCTGATCCTTACCCGGTTTCCCCCATTGGTTGTAATCATTGCCTTCCAGACTGTCATCAAATTGACAAACAGGCTTAAAAGAACAGAAGGTACATGCCGTTTCTTGCTGGATGCGATAAGGTTCAATGGCAACATCGCCCTCTGTCATCCGTGTGCCAATCGTCCGAATGTTGTTGCGCACCGAAGCTAACAGGCTATCCCACTGTTCAGGCGAAGCAACGGAAGCACTGCTATAAAAACTGCCGTCTGCTTTCACCGCAACAGGTAAAATAGAGGAATATCCCTTGTCCAATGCTGTATCCATTTGCCCAACTACATCCCGATCCGCGAGCAACAATCCCTTCATCTTAAAGCGTTTCAAAAGCTCCTGACGAGCCTGTTCTGCACTAAGGCCATTAGGTGATTGCAGCATCGGATTGTGGACGTGAAAGTACAGTGTACCCGCCGGATAAGCAGTCTCGCCCAACCATTCCTCCGCCGCATTCAACAGCACGTCCAAGTACGTGAGCATTTGCAGAGATAAGCCATAATACACCTCATGTAGCTTAAGATCCTTTTGGCTGGACTTGTAATCAATGACACGCAGAAGTAAGCCTTTTTCTCCTTCTGCCACATCCACACGGTCAATCCGTCCGACAATTTCCATCACAACGCCGTTATCTAGTCGGAAGCTTAACGGAGGAAGCAGCTGACCTGGTCCAAAGTCCAACTCCAGCCCAATCGGCTCAAAGCTACCTCTCCGTGCATGTTCACCCAAAATTAGCGAAGCTCGGCTCACGATGTCTTTTAACTTGCGCAAAATATAGCCATACCGCTTGGAGCTCATTAAAATCTCGCCTTGCAGACGAGGTGCCAAACGCTCCACCGTACTTTCCGCCTCTTGGCGGCATTCCTCGGTGCTGAGACTTCCCCAGCTGACATTGCGTTCACGCAGATTGATCGCCATCTCACCAAGCGCTGCGTGGAATAATTGTCCGATATCCGGAGCCTTCAGACGATACATTTGACGTTCCTTCAAACGAAGACCGTGAGAGGCAAAGTGAGAAAATGGACATGCGACAAAACGTTCCATACGAGATACGCTGGTGCGCAGCTTGCTGCCATATAGACGGCGACTCGTTTCCTTCTGCATTTCGGCATGATTTTCGTAAAAAAGTGAGGTCAACAGCTGACGCAGCTTGTCCTTCTCACGCCCCTGCTGGCTGGCATACCAGTTATACACCTCCCACCAGGGAGATAAAATATCACCGCCACGCCGCCAATGCCGTAATTGCGCAATGAGCTGCGGCAAAGCCTCGGACGGATGGGAAGCATACTCCCATTGCGTCGTCCAAGCGTCTCCAGGCAAAGGGTATCCGGCCAGTGGACGTTCATCCAGACCAGGAAGCAGTTGCCGCACATGTCGCACTAACTCTGACGGCAGCAATGGCTTGCCTTCTTCATCAGTCACCGCATAGCTCATCCATAGGCTTTTACCGGCTGAGGTAAGGGCCGTATAAGCGAGAAAGCGTTCGTCCAACAGACGTCTTGTCATATCTGGTGCCAGGTCTACGCCTTGTTCGTTCAATGCCGTACGTTCCTGCTCATTCAGCACACCATCCTCATGGAACACAGCCGGCATTACTCCTTCGTTCATCCCTAGCACAAAGGCATGTTGAATACCCGATACACGTGTACGGTCCGTATTTCCGACCAGTACCTGATCCAGAGCCGGTGGAACAAGCCCCATACGGAACTCAGCCAATCCCGTTTCCAGCACACCCGCAAACAAAGCAGTATCCAGTCTCTCATCACCCATCATTTCGACGATTTGATCCAGCAATTCAAGCACCGCATCCCATACCTGGCGGTGCTCCTTCGCCTGCTCAGGATTTCCTGATTCCTCTGCCTGATGAATGAAGGCGTCCAGCTTGTGACCAATTTCTGCATCCTCCAGCAACAGATACACGGCTTCACACTTCTCAAGCGCCGTTCGTGCCTTACCCATACGCTTCTCAAAAGCATGTAAAGGCGTCACAATCACATCTCGGCACAACTCCATCAAATCCAGCGTTTCATCCCGTTGACGGTTACGTTCCTGTTCCTCCAGCTCCAGCGACAAACTGGGCACAGCCTGCCATGCCCGGCCATCTGTCCAACGGCTGCCTTGTATTCCACAGGCCAGCACATAGTTTTCCAGACGGTCCATCTGCTCGCGGCTCACTCGACCGTCCAGCGGCAATAGAAGGTCCGTTTTGACCGCACGAAATACATCCTCATATCGCCAGCGTCGCTGCACGATATCCAGTGAAGCCCGAATCAATTCCACTAAGGGATGATGCAATACACTTCTCCGCTGATCCAGAAATACTGGAACCTCATATTGTTTGAATATCGGTTCCACCCATGACTCATAATCTTCAATATGACGCACAAACAGGGCCATCTCCCGATAACGCGCGCCCTCTTCACGGGCCAGGCGGCGCATTTCGCGTACGGCTCCTTCCAGCTCGGCACGGCGATTTGCCGCAGCATACAGCTTTATGCCCTCCGGTTGTGTATCTGCCCATTGCTCTCGTAGCTGCTGTAGCCGCATCCGCTGTTCCTGATTCCGCAGCCCTGTACGATGTTCGAAATTAGCCTCCAAATACGCCAACGCTGGACGCTCCTTAAATCTCGGCATCGGATCGGGACGTAATAACTGTGTCTGCGTTTCAATCATCAGCTCGTCTGCCATTCCTTTAAGCTTGACGTAGGTAGCCGCCGAAGGATGAAACAAATCCAGCTCATGCGGAAGCTGGCCGCTTTCGTAGCTGCGGTTACAGGTCAACGCCACCGTCAGCGAGGAGGCGTGCAGCATAAGCTGCTCCACCACCTTATATTCATGCGGTGTAAACCTTCGGTAGCCATCCATCCAAATGTCTGCTCCGCGTATAAGTGAAGACAGTGCAATCTGTTCTGTTAGCTTGCGAAGCGTATCTTCACCATCGATATATTTAAGCGTCAGCTCCCGTTCAAAATCCTCATAGATTAGACTGATATCCTTCAGCTTGCCTCTTAATATCGGGGCGGACTCCCCCGCAGCATGCATTCTCTCCAGTTGTTCCGGTACAGACTGAGCATCATTTCCGTACTGCTTTAGCTCTGTAAACAACGTATTCAACCGATCCACAAAACCGAGTTGGTCTCCCGAATCCTTAAACAAACTCAGTTCATCCTTGCGACGACGAATAATTTTATATAAAAGCATCTTCTTGCCTTCTTCCGTTACAGGCACCAGCGCTGAACCCCCGGTTTCCTGCATAACTAAATAGGCAAGACGGTGAAATCCCATCACTTGGGCGCGCACCGACCCCTGAATACCGTTTCCGGCTTCTGTAAGTAACGCATGCTCAGAAGCAAATGACGATTGCTCCGGTACAAGTAACAGCATAGGCTTACCTAGCGGCTCCTCGCGTAACATAGACGTCATTTCATTACGGATTAACGTGCTTTTACCACTACCAGAGCGGCCAATCAATAAGCGGACCGACATGATGCGGCCTCCTTTCCAACCAAAAACATTCTATTAAACAGTATAGCATATCAGGCAAAGGAGAAAAGAACGTACGTTTGCCATGTTGTAGCAATTGAGCCCTTCTCAAAAACAAACAGTCCCGCAGGATGGCTTGGTGCAAGCCTTCTCTACAGGACTGATTTATACTAAAAATGAGTTTGTTTCACCTAGTTATCTTTATCGCCTAAAAATAGATTACCTTTAACAAGGGTATAAAGTCTACAGCCGTGTCCGGCTGCGCACTTCAAAGATGGCAAATTTCAAATAATGACCTTCCTCCACACCTAAAATTTGAGGATGGTCCTTCCCTGCCGCTCTCCAATCTACCAGTCGGAGGATTTTGCCGGCATCTGCAGCCGCTTCCTTAATCGTGTCCAAAAACAGCTCTGGCCGCATATGGAACGAACAACTCGCCGTTACCAAATAACCGCCCTCATTGACAAGCTTCATCCCATGAAGGTTGATATCTTTATATCCACGTGTAGCTCCTTTGACAGCACTCTTCGTTTTGGCAAAAGCTGGCGGATCCAGAATAACTACGTCAAAGGTGCGTCCGCCACCCGCAGTCAGCGGCTTGGATGTATCTCCTTTGCCCCCCGCTCGCGCGGTGCGCTCCTCTACACCTTTCACCTGATTACGTAAATATTGAAAAGCATCGTCGACGACAAACTCGACGCGATCCTCAAAACCGTTCAGCTTCACATTATCCCGAGCACTTTCAATCGCATGTTCAGAAATATCCAGACAAGTTACTTTTTTCGCACCATGTTTACACGCATTGAGCGTAAAGCTACCTGTATGTGAAAAACATTCCAATACAGTTGCACCGTCCCAGAATGGGAATTCAACCACCTTACCACTTTTATTCACAGGCTTCATGACCGTTGTGGCGTCATCACCTGGGGTTGCAGCTACTTCTTGTAACGTAATTCCGCTACGCGCTCCCCAACCTGTCATCAACGGCGCGATGGCTGCGCGATTTTCACGCTGGTCAAAGAAATAGCCAGTCTTTTGGCCCTCTTCGATATCGACCTTGATTTGTAAGCCATTTTCCGTCACCACCACATGGCGCAGGCAATCGCCGTACAAAGGACCTTTCGTCTGTTCCAACCCTTCCAGCTCGCGGATGGAAACATCACTACGCTCATATATACCAACTGGCCCCATGACTTCAACAAGTGCATCTCTGATTTCTTCCCTGCGCCGATCCATGCCAAGCGTTAACAGCTGAACGACCAACACATCACCAAAACGGTCTACAATCAGCCCAGGCAAAAAATCAGCCTCGCCGTACACCAAACGGTAAGCGTTCCCCCCAGTCACAAAGCGTTCACGATGCTCCAAGCAATTGCGGAAACGTTGGGCGAAGAAGCTTTGGTCCATCACTTCCAGCGGCTCATAGGACATCACACGCACTGTAATTTGCGAAGCAGGATTATAGTAACCTGTCGCCAAATAACGTCCTTGATGGTTAAGGATGTTGACCAAATCACCTGCTTCTGGATCACCCTCAATCTTGGCTATTTCATTTTTAAACACCCAAGGGTGTGCTTGCTCCAGCCTTTTTTTGCGGCTACGTTCTAATATTACTGAAGGCAAAATCCTTCACTCCTATTCTTGGATTACTTAAAGTCCTTAAAAGTGTGGTGTTCGATAGGACGCAGCTCCGCGGTTCATTTGTTCTTAAGATCACTGGCGCTTCTCTAGATTCAAATGAACCGCTTCGCTACTGCCCGCCTGTATATCGACGTCACGCTTTTAAAGCTTGTGAAGATACTTCAAAATTATTGTTCCGTGAAAAACTGCTCAACCATGCTTGTCATGGCTGTCCTTGACAGATCATAGGCTGTTACATAAGTATTTTCACCTAGAAAAGGGGGCTATGGCCGTGTTCATACATGTTATACTCCCACTGTGCGGTGGGCTGCTTATTTTTTTAGGCGGAATGAAGCTGATGGAAGCTGCCCTACGGCATTTGGCTGGCCCCTTCCTTACCCGCTGGCTAAACCGGGCTACGGTTTCCCCTTGGCGGGGAATGCTGTTCAGCTCAGGCATTACCGCCCTACTGCAAAGCAGCACCGCCGTAACGGTGCTGACGATCGGACTGGTCAACGCCGGGCTGTTGACCTACGGCCGCACGCTCGGCATCATTCTCGGCACCAATATCGGTACCTGTCTCACCACCGAGCTGATGGGGCTCCAGCTTGGCAAGCTGGCTGTTCCGCTGCTCTGCGGCTCACTGCTCTGCTGGAGCGCCGCCGTACTGTGGGGAGAATCCGTCTCCGTTCGCCAGTACGCGTCTGCCGGAATTTCACCCGGCTCCAATGGGCTTAGCCGTCCGCAGGCTGTACAATATATCAGCCTCGTATTTGCTGGATTTTCGCTGATTCTGGCGGGTATCCGCGTAATGCAAACGGTCGGCCCATGGATTGAGCAGGCCGGACTATTCCGCTGGTTTCTTGATCACGCTGCGGCCAACATGTGGTGGGCCTTCGCTGCGGGTGCCTGCCTGACCGCACTGGTTCACAGTAGCGCAGCCGTTATTGGCATGGCGATCAGCCTTGCCGCTGCGGGTGCCTTGCCAGCCGATGTGGGGATCGCCATCGTCATCGGCTCCAATGTAGGCACCTGCGTAACCGCCCTGATTGCCGCTGTTGGTGGCAGCGTGTCCGGCAAATTTGTAGCCTGGTCCCATGTGCTGCTGAACGTAGGCGGAGCCTTGCTCTTTATGCCGTTGATCCCTGGGCTAGAAATGGCCGCCGCCTGGATATCTACCGAGCCCGGAGCCAAGGTAGCCCATGCCCAAACCCTGTTTAACGTCATTAGCTCTCTGCTGGTCTTGCCTCTGTGCTACCTACCTGTATGGACGCGTTTAGAGGATCGTATATCTCCCCACAGAATCAAACGTTAATTCCTAGCATGGACAGCGCCTTGCTCAAAATGACATCATTATTGTCATATCCGCCCTGGCGCTGGAGAAGCCATGCTTCCTCAGGCTTATGCCATGCAACTCCCTTAATTTCTTCGATTTGTGCCTGTAAATCCCCATCTAGTGCCTCTACAAGATAATAGTGTACTTCTTTATCCACTTCCCCAAATTCCGGATGCTGATACGTATAAGCAATCATATCTACATGCTGGATAATCCGCCCGTTCAACCCTGTTTCCTCGCGAATTTCACGTAAAGCCGTCTGTTCGATTGTTTCTCCCAACTCCATTTTTCCTTTAGCCAAGGATACCTTGCCATATCGGTCAGTAATGAGCTGAATTTCAAGTTGCTCCCCCTGTTTGCGAAACACAACACCGCCTGCTGAAATTTCCTTTTTTGCTGCCATCCTGTAATCTCCCTTCCTTGCGCAACAAGGATTCCGTCCTCTCTGTAAGGAAAGGCGAAATCCTTGTTTGCCATCTCTATTGCCTTTTCAGGCTTTTTTTGTTCTTACAGAGCTGTTTGCAGCCCATTCTCCAGTACGCGAACCAATTGGCCTTCACTTTCATTAATGCCTGCCTTCGTTAGCTTCACGCGGCATACCTTGCCAACCAGATCCTCAGTACCTTCAAACGCCAGTTGAATATAATTGTCACTATATCCATGGAGTATGCCGCTATCTTCGGTCCCTTTCGGCGCAACTTCCGGAATGACCTCCAGCACCTGACCTACAAACCTCTCAGCATACGCCAGTTGCATTTGCTCTGACAGTTGTATCAGCTCATGCACTCGTGCATTTTTCACGTCTTCGTCCACCTGATCCTCCATACGCGCCGCAGGAGTTCCACTACGCTTGGAGTACGGAAACACATGCATTTCTGAAAAACCGATTTTTTTCATCAGCTCATAGCCATTGCGGAACATTTCATCCGTCTCCCCAGGGAAGCCGACAATTACGTCCGTTGTAATCGCAACATCGGGCATTGCTTTGCGAATCATAAGCATTTTGTTATAAAACTCTTCTGTGGTGTACTTACGACGCATCCGTTTCAATACAGTGTCGTCCCCCGCCTGAAGCGGTATATGAAAATGACGAACCAGCTTGGTGGAACGGTTCAGTACATCAAGCATTTTTTCATCAATCTGGCTGGCTTCAATCGAACTGATGCGGATACGCTCCAGCCCTTCCACTTTCTCCAGATCCCACAGCAGATCAGATAGGTCATAATTATCCATGTCGTCACCATAACCGCCAGTATGGATACCAGTGAGTACTATTTCCTTGTAGCCTGCGTGTACCAGTTGACGCGCCTGTGCAATAATGCTCGCAGCGTCACGACTGCGGGATAGCCCCCGCGACCATGGAATGATGCAGAAGGTACAGAAGTTGTTGCACCCATCCTGAATTTTCAAAAAGGCCCGAGTATGATTAGCAAAATCAGGCACATCCATTTCCTCAAATACACGCGTTTTCATAATATTGCGCACGGCGTTCACTGGTTGACGCGTCCCTTGAATTTCCTGCACGAACGGAATGATTTTGTCCCGATCTTGAGTCCCGATAACGAGATCAACGCCAGGAATATCCATAATTTCGGCAGGAGAAGTTTGGGCGTAGCAGCCCGTCACTGCCACAATGGCATCTGGATTCCGGCGAATCGCGCGGCGAATGATCTGACGACTCTTTTTATCACCGGTATTCGTAACGGTACATGTATTAATAAGATAGACATCCGCGGTCTGCTCATCAAAGTCCACCTGTTCATAACCTTCATTTTTAAACAGCTGCCAGATCGCTTCTGTATCATAAAAGTTTACCTTACAGCCCAATGTGTAAAATGCCACTGACGGCATATTAAACCCCTCCCATTTCTCCTGTCTCATATAAAATGCATGCCAATGCAACCATACCTGCGGTCTCCGCACGCAAAATACGTCTTCCCAGTCCTGTAGACTGTGCCCCGGCCTGCTCGGCCTCCAGGCTTTCCGCTTCAGTAAAGCCGCCTTCCGGGCCTACCACCAGCAGAACACGCGGCATGTCCGTCGACGCCCATTGTCCTACCAATGGCTGGATTACATCCCGTAGCTGCTGACCCTGCTCTTTTTCATAACAATAACATATCAAATCATACCCAGCAAAAGAAGCCAGAAGTTCTTTCCACGTCATTGGCGCACTAATTTCTGGAATCCGGTTACGGTGGCTTTGTTCAGCCGCTTCCTTCACAATCTTGCGCCAACGCTCCAGTCGCTTGCCTTCTTTTTTGGCATCATACTGCACTACTGTACGCTCGGACAAAAACGGTACAAACCCGGTTGCTCCGATTTCTGTACATTTTTGCATCACCGTCTCCATCTTGTCTCCTTTAGGAAGACTCTGAGCGATGGTGACCTGCACATGCGGTTCAGAGGTCATCTTCAGCGGCTCAATAATCGTCGCCGTAACATGATCCTGCTCTATCGTATCCAATGCAGCCAGTGCTTCCCTAGATACCCCGTCACTGACTATAATTTTGTCACCACTACGGCCCCGCATGACTTTAGCGATATGCCGCGCGTCCTCACCCGCAACAATCACGTGATCTTCTAGAAATTGCTCTGCCGGAATAAAATAACGCTGCATTCTCTCTCACACCTATTCCTGGATTTTGCAAAAATCCTCATTCTAAAAATAACTGTTATCCACTAATGTTCCGTACAAAATCCGAATAAATCACCAAGCAACATCATATCATCTTTTGCGCCTGTATGACCAGTCTGTTCACTCTTCTATTCAAGGTATACCTACCATTCTCGTAAAAAAAGGAGCCCTTAGGCTCCGAACAATCCAGTGATATAAAAAGAGAACTGCAAAAACTGTATATAAATCATCTGGGCCAGCGTGTAAAGAGGTTCAATCGTTACAACTCGAACCTGTGGAATGACCAGGATAAGCAGAAAAATAAAGATCGACCACTGTTCAAACTGCTGGAGTTTGCGACGTACAGGAGTGGGGGCCACATCTTCCACAATCCGGTATCCATCCAGTGGAGGCAATGGGATCAAATTAAAGATAAACAAAAACAGATTTAAATTGATCAAAGCATTGATAAACAAATAGATTGCTTGAGCCACCCGTTGGTTCTCCATCCCCGGCAATACTTGAAAATGAAGGAGCACGGCATAGATTAAAGTAGTAACAAATGCAAGCAGCAGATTGCTGAGCGGACCCGCAGCCGATACAATAATGCCCATGAGGCGCGGACGACTAAAGTTATCACGATTAACCGGAACTGGCTTGGCCCAGCCAAAGCCTCCGATCAGCAGCAGTAGCGTACCCAGCAGGTCAATATGCACTGCCGGATTTAAAGTCACGCGCCCAAGTAGCTTGGCTGTAGGGTCACCAAATTTATTGGCATAAAATGCATGTGCAAACTCATGAACCGTGAACGATATGATCACGGCCAGCAAATAAAATGGAAGAACATTTAAATTTACACGAAAAATATTTTGTAAAAAATCCATACTTACCTCTTTCTCGCCACAAACGCCAGCCAATCTTCATCCCGGCTTATTTCGGCAATCTCAAAGCCAGCTGCCTTCAACGCAGTTTCGACAACTTCTTCTTTGTTCTTCCAAATCCCTGAAGCAATATAAATACCACCTGGTTCCAGGGCTTTATATACATCGTCAATGAACAGCAAAATAATCTCTGCTAAAATATTAGCTACCACCAGCTTGACCGGTAACTGGATACCCAGCGTTGGATCGCTTGCATTAAGCACAGAGAGCAAATCGCTTTCTTTAATGGTGATGTGTTCCTCCAGTCCGTTCAAACGCGTATTTTCCCGCGCACTGGATACTGCCACCGGATCGAGATCCAAGGCAAGTACATGCTTCGCTCCCAGCTTTACAGCTCCAATGGCCAAAATACCGGAACCCGTGCCGACATCAATGACTTCTTCCCCGCCCTTAATTACAGATTCCAGCGTTCTCAGACAAAGGGATGTCGTAGGATGCGTTCCAGTCCCGAAGGCCATACCAGGGTCCAGCTCAATGATTTTTTCCTCTTCACTCGCAGGCTCATAGTCCTCCCAAGTGGGTTTAATCGTCAGACGGTCCGACACACGCAAAGGCTTGAAATATTGCTTCCAAGCATTTGCCCAGTCGTCCTCATCAACTGTTTTCAGTTCATACTGAACCTCACCAGGGTCAATATCGAAAGTTCTCAATTCTTCGACGCGCGGCTCAATTTGCGAACGAATACTATCCATGTCCACTTCTTCGGCAAAATAGCCTTTGATGATCGCTTGTCCTTCAGGTATGTCGTTCAAAGGTCGATCATACCACTGTCCATAGGACGTATCCCGCGGCTTGTTGAGCGAACCGGATTCTTCAATGGAAACCCCTCCTGCACCTGCTTCGTGCAGAAAATTCGAAATCATTTCGATGGCTTCTTCGGTTGTATGTATTGTAATTTCATTCCACAACATGGTTTTCATTTCCTCCTCATTTCACATGCATACATTACATTGTACTATATACATGCACAGGAGTTCAAAAAAGCTGGTAATCGTCCTGTTCCGATTTCTCCAGCCGGACTTGGAATTGCTACGACGTCTGTATTTATTGATCCTGCTATTTCTGGTGCTGTCAACAACCGTGTAGAGTTAAAAGCCTCGATTGGACTACGTTTCGTCGGTGTCGGCAACATTCGAGTACTTGTACGTATATGGAGAGCCGGCAAGGAAATTTATTACGGACTGGAATCCAATGTCTTCGATAACAATATTATTCTTAATGTCGAAACGGTAGACGTTGCGCCTCTGGGCGTGCAAAACTACCAACTAATTATTGAAAATCAAACGCCTGCGACTACTGCTTTCGTCGCCGGTCCTCTTGTTTTTAGTGCAACAGCATACAGCGGATAATGAATAGAAAAAGGAAAGAACACAAATAAGACGGGCTATCCCACAAATCATCCTATTGATGGAGATAACCCGTCTTATTAAATTCTACTCATTGTCGTTTATGATACGCTGCTGACGACGGTCAGCTCCTTCGCTACGCCGGATCGCTTCCAGATCCTCAGCATCTGCCTGATCTGCTGAGAACTCAACATCTTCATTTTTAGCAGATTGCATGCGTTTGATTTTCTCTGTTTTGGTTAGCACTTTATCAAACCGTTTGTTTTTAGACATCGGTCACTGCCCCTTCCAAACTTTTCACAGCATTCCACCCGCTTGTTCCACGATGGACATTGCCTGATGATGAATGGATTCATCCACCACAGCAGTCAACAAAATATCGCGGCCTGTCGGTCCGCCCTGTCCTCCATCACTCATGCCACTGGCGGACGGATCAGCCGCAGCCAGTATTGCTGGAGTTGCATCTGTAAAGTCCACGCCCTGTGTCAATGAGGACAAGCTGCTAATCTGTCCTGAAAATACAGGCAATCCGGCGTTGCCAGTAGACTGCCGCGGATACCGGCTAAATCGGTCTATCGACACATCGGCTACCCGGAGTGCTTCCAGTTTTCTAGCGGCTCCCTGTGCTTCCTCAGGACTTTTGAAATACGCCAAAATATTTTTTTCGCCCATCTCAAAATCTCCCTGTGTAGTATTGAGCGCAACTGCTCTTCAAGAGCATAGAGCGTTACGCTTTGTTATATCCTGCTCATTGGCACGATTTTATATTCCGACGGATGCAGACGATATCAAGAACAGTAGGCCAAGACAGTGAACCAGAGTTTGTGAAGAGCATAACTTTTACGGGTGTAAAACAGCTGCTGGAGCTTCACCTGACTTAGCTACTCCTGTCTCCCAAGCAGCGCGAATAACTGCATCCCGTACCTTTTGAACCACCTTCGGATTAAAAACATTCGGTATGATATAAGTTTCACTTAGCTCCTCAGGACAGATCGCATCAGCGATGGCAAGTCCGGCAGCTAGTTTCATTTCCTCATTAATCGTCGTAGCATGACAATCTAGAGCACCCCGGAAAATTCCCGGGAAGCACAGCACATTGTTAATCTGATTTGGAAAATCGGAGCGGCCAGTAGCGAGCACACGTACATAAGGTGCAGCTACAGCCGGATCGATTTCCGGAATCGGATTCGCCATGGCGAACACAATAGGATCAGTTGCCATGCTCTGTATATCCTCTACAGTCAGTATGTTCGGGCCTGACACACCGATGAATACATCAGCTCCCACAATCACCTCGGATAAACTCCCACTTAAATTGTGCGGATTAGTCATGTTCGCATACTCTGTCCAATGCGGATTACTGTACTCCACATCACGGTGAATAGCTCCCTGTCGATCAACGCCAATCAGATTGCGCACACCTGCCTTAAGCAGCATACGGGAGCAGGCCATACCCGCTGCACCGATTCCTGCAAATACGACTTTGACATCCTCCATTTTTTTGCCACATACCTTTAATGCATTGACCAGACCCGCTAACACAACGACTGCCGTACCATGTTGATCATCATGAAATACTGGAATGTCCAGTTCCTGCTTCAACCGTCTCTCGATTTCAAAACAGCGTGGCGAAGATATATCCTCCAAATTAATGCCGCCAAAAGCAGGAGCAATCATTTTAACAATTTGAACAATTTCATCAGCGTCCTTCGTGTTGAGACAAATCGGAAAGGCGTCGACACCTGCAAATTGTTTGAACAACACCGCTTTACCCTCCATTACAGGCATAGCAGCCTCCGGCCCGATATCTCCTAATCCCAGTACTGCTGTTCCATCTGATACGACCGCTACAGTATTTTTTTTGATCGTTAATTCGAACGCTTTGGCAGGGTCATTGGCAATTTCCATACAAATTTCAGCTACACCCGGCGTATACACTTTGGACAGCCCCTCCATCGTTTCAATTGGTTTCTTCGGTAAGGTCTCCATTTTGCCACCTGCGTGTAATTCTCTAATTTCATCTATTAAACTGCTCATATTTTTCTCCGTCCTTTCATGTCTCTTTTTGGATATGAATCTCAGTCCTGTGTATAAAACTCATCAGCTCCATAATTGGAGTAACAAAGTTGCTAAAATGACCGTGCCTGCCCCTCCAATACGTGTTGCAATTTGCGCAAAAGGCATCAGTTCCATCCTATTGGATGCAGACAGAATGGCTACATCTCCCGTGCCCCCTAATCCACCGCGACAACTGGTCACCAAAGCAGCTTCTACGGGATACATGTGAATCCATTTTCCTGTGAAGTATCCGGTAACAATCAATGCAACTACAACAGATGCGCAGGTGATGGCATAAGGAACCGTTAAGATCCCAACCACACTATCCAAAGGTACATACAAAATACCCAATCCCACCATCAAGGGCCATGTCAGACTTGCCGTTATACATTTGTATAAGTGAAAAGCTCCCTGCTCCAATGTGTTCGGCATGATCTGAATACATTTAATTAATGCCGCCGCCAGAATCATGAGAATCGGCCCTGGAATATGGAGATACGGCTCCAGCAGCTTACCCACAATAAAGAAAGTACAGGCCAACAACAGACCACCACCCATTAATGGAAAAGAAACGGATTGTCCCAAGTTTACCGGAGATAACTCACCTTTGTCTTTTTCGAGTTTTAACAACCTTCCGTTACCAGAAGTTTTTGGTTTTTTCTCCGCTAATCTCTTCAAGACGCCTGCACCTATAATTGCAACAATGTTACCGATAATTGCAGCCGGGATAAACTGGGATACGAATACTGCAGAATCCTTGCCCAGTACCATCCCATACGAAATGGACAACGGTAAAATGCCTTCTCCAATCCCGCCGGAAATAATCGGAATGATGATGAAAAAAAATGTATGATAAGCACTGTAGCCAAAAGCCATACCCACCACCATACCGACGGCAACAGCAGCAATAGATCCTATGATAATGGGGGCAAAAATTTTGACAATTCCATTCATCAGCATTTTGCGATCCATACCAAGAATACTGCCGGTTACTAGACATGCGATGTAAAAATAAAGAAAATTCGAGGTTTTCATAAGCGTGTGCACAGCCCCCATCGCAGATGGACTGAACATATTCCAAAATACCATTAACGATGGAACCATAAGAGATAAAATGGCCGGCCCGCCAATATGCTTAAGCAACGGAAGTTTGGCCCCTAGATCACTGAGCAGTATACCTAAAATCATGATGACGGCAAACCCGCCTAACAGATCGTTCGGAATTCTTTCAGTAATTGCAGCTGCATAAACAATCAGCGCGATCACGGCATAGAGCGGAAGAGGAATAACCCCCACCTTTACCCTGCCCAGCATTCTCATGCCATCTACAAAATTTTTGCTCCATCTTTGCCCCTTTTGAATGACAGGCTGGTTCGTAGCATTTTCCATAAATCTCCCTCCATAAAGTGAAGAATGATGATCATGTTTCCATTCTACACCTTGGAAAACGCTTTATTTGGTTTTAAAACTAATCATTCACTTTTGTAATTAAAGTAATCGGAAAGAAGACTTAAATAAAACTATTCATGATGTCTTCTGCCTGTGGCAATATTCGGTATTGGTAAACAGGGCGTCCTATGGTTCCGTATATGGTTTCCATGGAAAGAGCCTCAATCTCTGTCATAAAAGCCAGGTACTTGCGCATAGACACCCTGGATATCCCTGCACTCTCCGCAATATCCTCGGTGGAAAATAGTACCTTATTATTGTGCCGCTGGATACAATTCCATATCATAGCCAGCGTGGATTTAGTTATGCCTTTGGGCAATCGTGCCAAGTCTTTAGTCAAGCTTTTATGATAAATCAGTCGGTCCAACTCCTCCTGAGAAAGTAGACTGCGCTCACGCACGATGCTAATGTGCTCTCGGTACCCCGTGAGGGCCTCCAAAAAACGGTTAAAGTGGAACGGCTTAATTAAGTAATCCACCGCGCCGAAGTTCATTGCTTTTTTGACACTGTTCATGTCACTTGCAGCCGAGATGACAATGACATCTATATTTACACCTGTCTCCCGTATGAATGACAGTAAATCGAGGCCATTGTTTTCCTGCATATACACATCTAGCAATATCAGATCAATGGCTTGTTCAGCTATATATTTCTTAGCCTCTTCCACAGAAGAAGCCCAACCCCCACATCGGAAACCTTCTACCTGCTCCATATATTTGCGGTTAAATTCCGCAACCATCGGATCATCTTCTACAATCAGGACATTAATCATGTTCATCATTCCCCGCTATAATGTATGGAATCTTAATCTGAAAACAGCACCCCTGCTCGACTGGGATCAACTTTACACTACCTTGTAGCCTCTTCACGCTTTGCGCCACTAGATAAAGTCCCATCCCTCGTGACTCTCCCTTGGTCGAAAAACCTTTTTCAAAAATAGCCTTCACAAGGTCCTCCGGTATACCCGGACCATTGTCGCACATGATACAGGTCAGACAGCCATGCTTCTGGTTTTCCTCATAATAAAGTGAAAGGGTAATCCGCTTGTGCTCCAGAGATTCCATCGCCTCCACCGCATTATCAAACAGATTGCCAAGAATAGTAATCAGTTCATGCGTCGTTTGAGTTTGACTGGATTCGGGCAAGTAACTACCTGGAGTCAGTTCAAAACTTACCGCTACCTCTCTGGCCCGGCTTAATTTTCCCAACACAAACCCTGCCATAACCGGGTCCCTAATCTGCCGGGTGATAGAGCCAATTTCCACTTGATGATGCTCGACGGCATCCATAATGTAATGCTCCAGTTTATCATACATTTGCAAGTGCACCATCCCCATAATGACATGCAGCTTGTTCATAAATTCATGAGCCTGTGCGCGTAGTGCTTCCGTGTACAAGGAAACTCCTGTCAACCGTTCCGCAAGCTGGTTCATCTCCGTCTTATCCCGAAAGGTTACAATGGCTCCGACAATTTTTCCTTTGACCCGTATCGGAACACTGGTGGTCAGCAAGGTGATCCCACCCAACTCCATCTCCTCATCCATCAGTGGAGTGCTTACTTCCAAGACCTCTTGTAATCGGAAAGCAGATAAATAAACAGTAATTTCCTGTCCAGAGAATGAGAAGTCTTCAATCCCCGCTTGCCTCAGTAGACGGATCGCTTCTGCATTCATCAGCATGATACGACCGCATTCATCTACCGCAATGACTCCTTCCTTGATGGACTGCAACATCGCGCTGCGTTCCTCCAGCAAACGTGCGATTTCCGGCGGTTCCAGACCGACCAGCATATTTTTGATTTTACGAGCCAGCACAACCGCTCCTCCTGTGCCAATCAACATTCCGATACCAATGGCGATAGCAATAAGACGGGTGTTGCCTTCCTGGGCCCGCTGTATATCTTGCATGGATATACCAACAACAATTGCCCCTACCTGCTTTCCCGTCACACTGAACACGGGGGAAAAGGCTCGCATGGACATGCCTAATGTCCCCTTTGCAACGGACACGCTCTCCTGACCATGAAGTGCAGTATACTCGTCTCCTCCGACAAAGGCTTTGCCAATCCTCCTAGCATCGGGGTGCGTTTTACGAATTCCCTTCATATCCATAACCACGACAAATTGGATATGATTCGCTGTTGAGACCTTCTTCACATACTCCTGCATGGAAGGAGAAGAACCCGTCTGTTGCAATTGCTCGATAATAAGCGGTGTATGGGCGAGTGTACGGGCAATGGACATTGCCTTTTCCTCAAGCCCCTTCTCCGTTTCAAGCTCAACTCTCTCCGCAAATAACAGTGTTACTGGCAGGAGTACAAGTGCCATAACCAGACATACGAGCAGCGTTATTAGACCTCTGAGCTTTAAAAGCGGCTTACCTCGACGCAGACTTGTCCGTATTTTTTCGATGGAACTCACTCCTTTCTAGTTGATAGAAGCTCAATAGTTAACTTTGGTTGTACAAAAATGGCTATGTATGTGTTTACGTGAATATAAAAAAAGGGACTATTCCGCAATTGCGGAATAGTCCCCTCGGATTCATGATTGAAGCTCCGCGATCTAGACTTTGGCTTAGTCGCCTCGGAAAGCCCGCTTCACACGATCAAAAAAGGACTGCTCATTCTCATGTGTCTGCTCTCCACTAAGCGAAGAGAACTGACGCAGCAAATCCTTCTGTTCCTCACTCAGCTTGCTAGGCGTTACCACAACTACCTTAATATGCTGGTCACCTTGACCTACGCCGCGCAGTTTTGGCACACCCTTTCCTTTAAGACGGAAATAAGTGCCTGTTTGTGTGCCTGCTGGAACTTTCAGCTTCACTTTCTCGGTCAACGTTGGGATCTCCACCTCATCTCCCAATGCTGCCTGTGAAAACGTCAGCGGAATTTCACAGTAGATATCGTCTCCCTCACGCTCAAAGAAGTCGTGCGATTTCACACGGAACACGACGTACAAGTCACCTGCCGGTCCTCCGTTGACACCGCCTTCGCCTTCACCGTTAATACGCATCTGTGCGCCGTCATCCACACCCGCTGGAATGCGAATATGAATTTTACGTTGCTTGCGTACCCGACCGGAACCGCTACAAGTCGTACATTTTTCTTTAATGATTTTACCGGAACCGCCGCAATTAGAGCAGGCGCGTCGATTAACCATACGACCAAACGGTGTATTCTGCACCACTTCTTCCTGTCCGCTGCCGTGGCAGACGGAGCAGGTTTGTGGTTGAGTACCCGCTTTGGCTCCCGTACCGTGACACGTATCACATGTTTCCGTACGTTCAATATGAATGTCGGTTTCTTTACCGAACACCGCTTCCTTGAACTCAATCGTCATCGTATATTGAAGATCGTTCCCACGCTGCGGTGCATTCGGATCACGTCGACCATTGCCGCCGCCACCAAAGAACATATCAAAAATATCGCCAAATCCGCCACCGAAGTCGGCACCACCACCGAAGCCGCCTCCCATGCCCTGGTTCGGGTCTACATGTCCGTACTGGTCATATCTTGCCCGCTTCTGACCATCGCTGAGAACATCGTAAGCTTCTTTGACTTCTTTAAATTTAGTTTCCGCGTCCGCAGCCTTGTTCACGTCCGGATGATACTGACGCGCAAGCTTACGGTAAGCCTTTTTGACTTCATCATCCGAAGCGCCCTTCGCGACGCCCAGCACCTCATAATAATCACGCTTATCAGCCAATGTTCCACCCCCATGCCTACAACGTGTCTGCACTACATATAAAAGGAAAGCCAAAGGCGCGGGATGACCCGGCTCTGACCTTCCCCTCATTTCAAGGCAGTACAACCCGTAATATGCTTATTTATCTTGGAAATAACGGTTACCCTTAGGCTAATTGTTATTTATCAAGGCAGCTACGCTGCAATTACTGTTCAGTATATCATAACGTACCGGTATACCGTAAAGTTACACTACCCGATCCGTTGCTTAGTCTTTCTTCTGATCTTCGTCAACAACTTCATAGTCCGCATCAACAACATTGTCACGGCCTTTGCTGTCTGCTGCTCCGTCTTGAGCTTGTGCTGCTTGAGCAGCTTGCTCATACAATTTCACAGACAATTGCTGAACGATTTCAGTCAGTTCTTCAGTAGCTTTTTTGATGTCTTCCAGGTTGTCGGATTCCAGCGTTTTTTGCAGATTTTCTTTAGCTGCATTTGCTTTTTCGACTTCACCTGCATCCGCTTTTTCGCCCAGATCTTTAATCGTTTTGTCTACGGAGTAGATCAGTTGATCCGCAGCGTTTTTCGCTTCTACCAAATCTTTGCGTTTTTTATCTTCTTCCGCATGCAACTCGGCATCCTTCATCATACGTTCTACTTCCTCGTCGCTCAAGCCGCTGGAAGATGTGATCGTAATCTTTTGGCTTTTGCCTGTGCCTTTATCTGTAGCGGATACGTTCACGATACCGTTCGCATCCAGATCAAAGGTAACTTCGATTTGCGGTACACCACGTGGTGCTGGAGGGATATCTCCCAATTGGAAGCGACCCAGTGTTTTGTTGCCTGCTGCCATTTCACGTTCACCTTGCAGCACGTGAATTTCTACGCTAGGCTGATTGTCGGCATATGTCGAGAATACCTGCGATTTGCTCGTAGGGATTGTCGTGTTACGATCAATCATTTTAGTAAATACGCCACCTGCGGTTTCAATACCGAGGGACAGTGGAGTTACGTCAAGAAGAACGACGTCTTTCACATCACCAGTCAGTACACCCGCTTGAACTGCCGCGCCCAAAGCTACCACTTCATCAGGGTTTACGCCTTTGTGAGGCTCTTTACCTGTCAGCTTTTTGATTGCTTCTTGTACAGCCGGAATACGTGTGGAACCGCCGACCAGAACGATTTTGTCGATGTCGCTGGCACTCATGCCTGCATCTTTCATCGCTTGACGAGTAGGTCCCAAAGTACGTTCTACCAGACCTTCAGACAATTCTTCAAATTTCGCACGAGTCAGGTTCAACTCCAAATGCTGTGGAACGCCATCAGCTACTGTGATAAACGGCAAAGAAATCGTCGTTGTCAGTACGCCAGACAGTTCTTTTTTCGCTTTTTCCGCTGCGTCTTTCAGACGTTGTACAGCAGCTTTATCTTTGCTCAGGTCAATGCCTTGATCTTTTTTGAACTCATTTACGAGGTAATCAATAATCACTTGGTCAAAGTCATCGCCACCCAGCTTGTTATCGCCGCTTGTTGCTTTAACTTCGAAGAAACCGTCGCCCAGTTCCAGAATGGATACGTCGAATGTACCGCCACCCAGGTCATATACCAGGATCGTTTGGTCTTCGGATTTTTCCATACCATATGCCAATGCAGCTGCTGTTGGCTCATTGACAATCCGCAGAACTTCCAGACCGGCAATTTTACCTGCGTCCTTAGTTGCTTGACGTTGACCATCATTGAAGTAAGCTGGAACAGTGATAACCGCTTGAGAAACCGTTTGGCCCAGATAAGCTTCAGCGTCAGCTTTCAGCTTTTGCAAAATCATAGCGGAAATTTCCTGTGCGGAATATTCCTTACCATCGATGTTTTCTTTATGATTTGTACCCATGTGGCGCTTGATGGACATGATTGTACGATCCGGGTTCGTAATTGCTTGGCGTTTTGCCGTTTCCCCCACAGTACGCTCCCCATCTTTTTTGAAACCGACAACGGAAGGGGTTGTGCGCGCGCCTTCCGGATTTGGAATAACGACGGCTTCGCCGCCCTCCATAACAGCCACACAAGAGTTGGTTGTACCTAAGTCAATACCGATTACTTTGCTCATCGGACAATTCCTCCTTCTGTATATACGAGGCCCGCAGGCCAGAATGGTTGAATCAAATTGATGTATTTCTAATGTATATTGAAAAAGCTACATGCTCACTTTTACCATCGCTGGACGAAGCACCTTGTCCTTCAGCATGTATCCTTTTTGTACCTCTTCAACGACGATGCCTTCATCATGCTCTTCGCTCTCTACCTGCATAATAGCCTGGTGGAAATCAGGATTAAACGGTTGTCCCACTGCATTCATGGCCGTCACTCCCTCTGCCTGAAGCACACTCTCAAACTGGCGGAAAATCATTTCCACGCCTTTGGTGAATGACTCAGACTCCGCTCCTTGCGATGCTGTTGCCAGCGCTCGCTCGAAGTTATCCAGAACAGGCACCAACTCGGTAACAAGCTTCATAGACGCATATTTAGCAAGGTCTTCCTTTTCTTTCAGTGTACGGCGGCGAAAATTATCAAAATCCGCCTGTGCGCGCAAAAACCGCTGCTGATGCTCCTCAGCCTCTGCACGAAGTTTTGCCACCTCTGTGTTTTCTTCCTCGGCTTCCAGTGCTGCCGCTTCATTCACCGGCTCTTCCTGCTGGCTCGTTTCGGCAGCTTCCTCTGTGCTTACATTTTGTTGTTTTTCATCTTGGAACGCTTGTTCTTCCTTCAAAATGTTTCACCTCCTTCAAGTCATAACTACCTTTACAAAAACACGCAACAATGCACCCGCGCAGGATACAAACCGTATCCCGGCGCGGAACATGTAGTACCGCAACCTATGCGGTCTTGTTCTATTTAAACCGCTGCGTTAGCATTGCGGTCAAATCCTTAGACAGGATACCCAAAATATTAATAACTCTCGCATATTCCATCCGTGTCGGACCCAGTATGCCTATAGTGCCCAACGCTTCTCCGTCTACTGCATACGTAGCAGTAATCAGGCTGCAATTGGCAAACGCCTCATGATCATTTTCAGTGCCGATGCGGACTTGAATTTCAGGTGCCCCGACAACAGGTGTCATTAGTTTAAGCAGCGTTGGTGTTTCCTCCAGCAGATCGAGAATATGTTTAACCTTTTCTACATCTTTAAATTCAGGTTGATTAAGCATGTTTGTCGCACCGCTCAAATACAAGCGCTGATCCGATTCATTATCCAGTGCTTTATCCAGCACCTTCATAGCGTCCTCAAAATGAGACACATGCTTCTCCATCTCCTGACCAAGTGCGGTGTAAAGGCGTGATTTAAGCTGATAAATCGGCACACCGACCAGCTTGCTGTTCAGTAAATTCACAACCTTCTCCATCTCGGAAATCGAAATTCCCGGTGGAATATCTACCGTTTTATTCTCCACCTGACCGGTATTGGTCACGATTATCGCCACAGCCGTCGTTTCGTTGAGCGGCAGTAGCTGAAAATGACGCAATGAAGTATGAAAAACCTCCGGCCCAAGCAGGATGGAAGTATAATTGGTCATATGGGACAGAATGCCTGACGCATGCTGGATCACTTGCTCCATTACATTCAGCTTTTCGGCATAAAAGGCTTTCAGTTCCCGCATTTCCATAGGCTTCAGTGTATTCAGTGGTACCAGATGGTCCACATAATAACGATAGCCTTTATGAGACGGGATGCGTCCCGCAGAAGTATGGGGTTGCTCCAGATAGCCCTGTTCCTCCAAATCCGACATTTCATTACGGATCGTGGCCGGGCTGAATCCGACATCCTGCCTTTTGGATATGCTGCGGGAACCCACTGGCTCAGCCGAACGAATGTAGTCATCAATAATCGCATTCAGAATGAGTCTCTGACGTTCGGTTAACAAGCGAATCCCCCCTTGTTGTTTATCCATAATAGCATGATTGTTAAATGGAATCATTAGCACTCGTTCGCGTTGAGTGCTAACCGATAATACAAAAATACCAAACCGACCTGATCATTGTCAAGTCAGATCAGTATTTTCAATAAACAAGATTTATCACAACAGTTTAGTTTACTGGAATGAATCCAGAACGTTTACACTTTTTCACGAAAAACCTCAATATCCAGCGTATAAAAACCGTATTTATGTATAGTGACACAGAAAATAGAAAAATTCGAGACTATGTCTCCATACCATTATAACTTCTTTGTCCTTGAGGAGGAATTAAATTTGAGAACTAATCGCCGCAACCTTTTATACGCATCGATCGCACTTTTACCTACAATTTGTATGTTTCAGATTTTAATCGAGTTGTTTCCGTATACAGGACTAGGAAGAATAGTTGCTTTGCCATTGGTTTTCATCCTGAATGCAGCCCTTATTATTTCAGTCATCCATTTAATTCGTAAATTAAGCCCCCTATGTTGTGCCTTACTCTTGGTTCCTACAATACTTTTAAGCATATGGAATACCATTTTGTTTTACCCTCAAGAATTCAGTCCAAGTATTCCCAAGCAAATAAAATACAGTATATCGGCAATACAACATTACGATGATTTAACACTAGCCGATTGGGGAAGATATACACATAGTCCAAGCAGAAGCGGAGAGTCTGAAAGATATGTTGTCGCCTTGTATAAATATAAACACCGAGTTCCATTAGACGGCACTGCATATTTTTATAATGATACTGATTATCATAAGGACCATCCCATAAGAAGCCTGAATGGAATACCTTCCGAGCTGGAGCCTCATCATCAATTCATTTGGTGGTTGCTCAAAACATATGAGAAATAAACCCGCATTAAACAATGTAGGCTGTATAATATACGCATGATTAGGTCCTGATGAAAAAAGAACTGACCTCATTATTGACAGGTCAGTTCAGTACTTTCAACACTGCGATTTCATCACAATTGTTTTGTTTACTACAGTGAATGCAGTCGGTCCATACCTTTTCAGGGAAAATCTCTTTGCTTACTACATCAAAACCGTTTTTTATAAAAAAGGAGACCTCGTAGGTCAATGCCATAATTTTAGGAATACGTTGTCGCCGAGCTTCTATAATAAGGCCCTCCACGAGCTTGGAGCCAATACCCATACCTTTATGTCCCTCAGAGATGCCAAGGGAGCGAATCTCTACCAGGTCAGCGCCCAATTTGCATAAAGAACCACAACCAACAACTTCGCCGTCCACCTCTGCAACAATAAACAGCTCCAGTTGGCGCGTAAGCACTTCCCTCGAACGTGGCAGCATAATCCCCCGCTCTGCATAGCCGCTAATCATTTGATATAAAGGCTCCACATCCTCAGGAACCGCACTTCTGCACAATACATCTTTACACACTGAAGCCATCTTGCTCTCCTCCTGCCGCTTGCCGCATATAATGAATAAATATACAACATCACGCATAGAATCGCAATACTCCATTTACCCTGCTGTGACAGAATGGTGTAATAAAATGATGGTCCCAGCTTACGAAGTTGAAACGCGCTGTATTGAAGCTACGACTTATGAATTTACCGTGATTGAACCAATAAACTCTGCAAATACATCATTTCCGAATAAAATGCCACGTTCACTCAAACGATAACCGTCCTCAATCGATTCGATTAACCCCGCATTGAGCATTTTTCCAAGAGGAGCAGTAAACGTATCCTCCAACGCCTGACCGAATTGAGCTTCAAAGCGAGACTTGGAAACGCCCTCTAGCATTCTCAAACCGACCATAAGAAAATCCTCCATGGCTTCCGCCGCTGGCACCTCAAAGCTATCTAGACGCGGCAAACCATTACGACTAGCCTCCACATAAGGGTTAATGCCCTTAATGTTCATATGACGCTCTCTGCCAACATAACCATGTGCCCCAGCGCCAAGACCATAATAATCCTCATTCCGCCAATAAGTCATATTGTGCTTACTACCCAAACCTGGTTTAGCGAAATTGCTAATTTCGTACTGTTCATAACCCGCTTCTTTCATGCGACGCATAAGGAGCAAATACATTTCCAGTTCGTCATCTTCATGTGGAAGTGGCAGCTGATTTTTCTGGTATAACGTGTGGAAGAGCGTGTTCTCTTCAACCTTCAAACTGTAGATAGAGTAATGAGGAAGATCCAGCTCCAGCGCTCTACTGACGCTTTCATCCAGCATCTCGACCGTTTGGTTCGGCAAACCGAACATCAGGTCAATCGACAGATTGTCCAAGCCGGCCTTACGTGCGTTTTCCAAACTACGATAGACGTCATCTGTACTATGAATACGACCTATGCCTGTAAGCAAATCATTCTGGAAAGCCTGCACACCAAAACTGAGTCGATTGACGCCGCCCTCTTTCATCACAGAAAGTTTTTCAAAATCAGTTGTGCCAGGATTGGCTTCCATGGAAAACTCAATATCTTCCGCCCAGTTTGGAAAATAGGTACGAACGCTCTTCAGGAAATATTCCATTTCCTTCGGATTGAGGGTTGTTGGTGTTCCTCCCCCGACAAAAATGGTCTTTATCTCTCCTGGCGGGTGAAGTTTGACCGTATGTTCCATCTCCCGTTCTAAGGCATACAGATATTCCATAACAGGCTGATCCTTGAGCACATAAGAGTTGAAGTCACAGTAAAAGCATTTATTCGTGCAAAAAGGTATATGCAGATAAACCGCTTGAGGCGCGGATGAATATTCATGTTTTTGTATGGATGCGGTCATACCGATCCTCCTTGTCGATTCAGGGTATAGTGAGAAAATGAGCCGAGGTCGAGACCAACCGCTTCGTGTTCCATTTGATCTTCTGATCGCTGTTACTCCCCAATTTTCCATTATATAAGCACTCTTAGGGATAAAATTGGGGAGTAAAGGCGAACGCTACGCTTCTCCAGATTCAAATGGCCCACTCCGCTGCTGCCCACCACGAATCGGTCATTTTTTGTGGTGTAGGTGTTGCAGTAAACGAAAAACATTTTAGACATACTCTAAAGATTTAAATATAGTTGCCATATTACTCTAAATCAGAACTTGAACGAGCTCTCTGTCCTGAATAGCTTGCTCAAATAAAGAACGTCCATTCTTCATGCATGGCAAATGCCTCATGAAAGAATGGACGAATACTTCAAACTGCTTTACTCATCTATCTTCAGTACCGCCATAAATGCTTCCTGTGGTACTTCTACGTTACCGACCTGCTTCATACGCTTCTTGCCCTCTTTTTGCTTCTCAAGCAGCTTCCGTTTACGGGAAATATCGCCGCCATAACATTTGGCCAAGACGTTTTTACGCATAGCCTTAACGGTTTCACGCGCAACAACCTTTGTTCCTACAGATGCCTGGATTGGCACCTCGAACATTTGCCGTGGAATCAACTCGCGCAGCTTCTCACAAATGATACGTCCGCGGTGGTAAGCTCGATCTCTATGCACGATGAATGACAATGCATCGACCTGCTCACCATTCAACAGAATATCCATCTTCACCAGATTAGATTGGCGATAGCCTGAAATCTCATAGTCAAAGGAAGCATAACCTTTGGTGCTGGATTTAAGCTGATCAAAGAAATCATATACGATTTCAGACAAAGGAATCTGGTACGTAATCGTTACCCGTGTTGTATCCAGGTACTCCATGTTCACGTATTCACCACGCTTGCTCTGACAAAGCTCCATAACCGTACCTACATAATCATTGGGCACGATGATGCCTGCCTTAACATATGGCTCTTCTACATGTTCAATACGTCCTACTTCCGGGTAGTTGGATGGGTTATCAATTTCAATCGTTTCCCCGTTAGTCAATTGTACACGGTAAATTACGCTTGGTGCCGTTGTAATCAGCGGAATATTGAATTCACGTTCAATACGTTCCTGAATAACGTCCATATGAAGCAGACCAAGGAAACCGCAACGGAAGCCGAAGCCCAACGCACTGGATGTTTCCGGTTCAAAGCTGAGCGAAGCATCGTTCAGTTGCAGCTTTTCAAGCGCCTCACGCAAATCGTTATATTCCGATGTTTCAATTGGGTACAGACCGCAATACACCATTGGATTAATTTTCCGATAGCCTGGCATCGGTTCTGGTGTTGGATTTTTGGCATCCGTTACCGTATCCCCGACACGAGTGTCGCCCACATGCTTGATTCCGGCAACGATAAAACCAACATCACCGATATTTAGCTCATCCACGATCGTCATACGTGGCATGAAAGCTCCAACCTCGATAACCTCAAACGTTTTGTCAGTGGCCATCATCTTAATTTTCGAACCCGCACGGATACTGCCATCTACAACACGTACATATACGATAACGCCTTTATAAGGATCATAATGCGAATCGAAAATAAGCGCCTTGAGCGGATTATCCGGATTTCCTTGCGGAGCAGGCACACTTCTGACCACCTGTTCCAAAATTTCCTTGATACCGATTCCAGCTTTGGCTGAAGCATGTACGGTTTCGCTCGTGTCCAAACCGATAACATCCTCGATTTCCTGCTTTACCCGTTCAGGATCAGCACTTGGCAAATCAATCTTGTTAAGCACTGGCAAAATCTCCAGATTGTTGTCCAACGCCAAATAAACGTTAGCCAATGTCTGCGCCTCAATCCCCTGCGCTGCGTCTACTACCAGCAAAGCACCTTCGCAGGCTGCCAAACTACGAGATACCTCATAGGTAAAATCGACGTGTCCCGGTGTATCAATCAAGTTCAAAATGTACTCTTCGCCGTCATCGGCCTTATAAGTGAGTCGCACTGCCTGGAGCTTGATCGTAATTCCGCGCTCCCGTTCCAGCTCCATCTGGTCAAGCACTTGCTCCTGCATTTCACGGGAAGTGAGTGCACCGGTATATTCTAGAATCCGGTCAGCCAGCGTGGATTTACCATGGTCTATATGTGCAATGATACTAAAGTTCCGAATTTTACGTTGTCTTGCCAAAATGTCAGTCATGCCTTACCCCCACACAATGCCTAGTGTCAATCAGCTTATTATAGCAGTTGTAAGGGGGGTCAGCAATATTTCTATTCTGTTACTCCATCAAATACAGATACGACCCATCGAATGCCCTGTCTCGACAGGTTTTGAAGCAACCCAGCTGTTTTGTCCGCCATAGTATCCACCGAGGCTTGCTGTCCCTTGACGGCTAGCAGTTCACGCGGTGTCTCCAGACCCTGAGTATTGACATGTTGCGCAGTCGTCGAATACCATCTGGATGCTCCGAGCTGCGTCTGTTCCTCATTTTCTTCCCTTCCACCAGCTTCATTTATACCCGCTTCCGTTTTCGGCTCAACCTTAACTTCTCCACTTGTGCTATACGTACCGCTATATGCACGAGTGTTAGCTGCGGGTGTGTCCTCAATAATCGTCTGTTCATATCCAACTTTCTGTTGATTTACCGATTGAATCGTATCCCCTCCGTTCCATTCCGGCCCATACACTGAACGCAGACCAGATCCTGCCAGTTGCATACCAAGAAGAATACCTGCCCCCATAAGCAGTACAAATCCAAGTGCTTTCTTACGAAAATGTCCAGACATTACCTTCCCCCCTTACCGCTACCTCATTTAATTGCCGCTGTTGCTCTTTTTTGTACCCGATACATTAGTGCCCGCTTTCTGAGCTTTCTGATCTTCCCAATACACTTCACCGATCATGTCCGCCAAAACGTCCGAGGTCCGTTTCAACTCCTCCTCGGTGTTATCAATACCCCCGATTTCAATTAAAATGCTATGCGAAGACAAGCTTTGATTGTATTCACCGTTGTTGCCTTTGCCACCATCTTTCCCCCATACACCACGTGATACGCCATGATACGATTTTTCCAGCTTTTCATGAATACGAGCAGCAAAGGCTTCATTTTCGCGCCAATTTTTGTTGTCATGTCCGATAATAAAATACACCTTGGCATAAGAAAGTCCATTAATGGTTGCTGTTGTTTTTCCATGGCGTTGTGAATCCCGGTGGATATCAAGCAAATAAGTTAAACCTTTATTTCCTGCTAAAGCTTCCTTGACTGTTTCGCGTGAATATTTATAGGAATAGTTCCAATTGTAATTTTGAACTGTAGTAGCATAATCCTTGTTTACATGCAGTGTGGATATCCCCTGCTTTTCCAGCCTCTTCTTTACAAAGTCCCCTACCCTTGACACATTGGCCGATTTAGAACCTGAATTGGGATTGGAACTGGTTTTGCTAAGTAGTGGGTTATATGCTTCTCTGGGATGAGAATGGTAGATTAATATGCGCTTGTCCCCTTTGGCCGTATCACCTGGATGATCCTCACGTACCGGATCTGTTTCCGGTGTTGTCGGAATATTCGGCGTATTAGTCGGTGGGTTCTCAGATGCATCTGAGCCACCAGGAGCATCCGTCGTTCCCTGATCGGGCTGATAATCCGTAGGACCCTCTACCTTGATGTTCCCCGAACCCTTGCGCAGCAAGACAGGTGCTCCTGCAGACATGCCAGGAATCTCACGAGAAATGAGACTTTTGGGATCCTGCGGATTAATGCCTGTAAGCATCTGAAATACAAAAGGCGACCATTGTTCACCCGACAACGAAGATTGCTGCTTCTTTTGTGCCAAATGAGGTACTTCCATACCTAGCATATCCGCAAAAAAACCGCTGGACACCGAGCCTGCCAATCCTTTCATCGAAGAAACAGGAGATGTTTGTAGACGATTTTCTGCCAATCCCCCTAGCCCCAAAATGACAAATAAAAGCGCCGAGCCCATGATCAGCAGCACAAGCGTATGTCCCATCGCCAAAATTTCGATCCCTTTTCTTCTCCATCTTCCGACGTTCCAGGTCTGAATTTTTTTCATGTGAGCCTTGTCCTCCTTCGTCCCGTCGAAACCCGCTTATTACATTCAGAACACAGGGTTCCTATCTGTTGCGGAAATCTCTTATACTTCAACTCTATGAACGGAGAACAATTACTAGAACACAAAAAATCTCTACCACAGGTATATCACCTCCCTTTTTGAAAGAGATTAGATTCCTGTTAAATAGAGACTTTTGTGTGAAATACGATTTTATCAACCCTTGATTAATGCGTATATGCGGCGACATTGCCAGGATCCACAGCTTCGTGCAGAGCAGCGTTCAATCCAGTAGCAATGATGTTCGCGATATCTTCAATAAATTCATCGATTTCTTTAGGAGTCACAATCAGATCATGTCCCAGCGGTTGCAGTACCTCTCTCACCAGCCCAAGTCTCTCAGGTTCTGAAATATCGTCCAGCATCCCCAGGATTGCTTTTGTAGAAGCCTTTTCTTTGGTAAAATGTGTTTTCATCAGTTCAATTACGTTATTGACAATGGTCGAAGCGTAGCATACCGTTGGAACGCCGATAGCGATACAAGGAACACCCATAATATCCTTGGTGATACCGCGCCGCTTGTTGCCAATACCTGAACCCGGATGTATCCCGATATCGGCCACCTGAATGGTCGTATTGACACGCTCCAGTGAACGTGACGCCAGTGCGTCAATGGCAATAATCAGTTCTGGCTTTGTGCGATCCACGATGCCTTGAACGATTTCACTGGACTCAATCCCCGTAATACCCAGGACGCCCGGCGCAATTGCGCTCACATCCCGATAGCCCGGGTTGATTTGATCAGGTGTCAGTTCAAAAAATTGACGAGTCACCATCAAATTCTCAACGACAAGCGGACCAAGTGAATCGGGAGTGACGTTCCAGTTGCCCAGACCTACCACCAGTACCTTTGCCGTATTAGAAATCCCTATTTTTTGTATAAAATGCTCCATTTCTTTTGCAAATGCAATAGCTACACGTTGCTGGAGCCCCGTATCGCCTTCACGCAAGCCGGGTACTTCCAGTGTAACGTAATGCCCTTGTACCCGCCCGATACGGTTGGCTCCTTCTTCATTCAGTACATCCAGCCGTGTGATTTTGATTCCGTCATCTTCCTCCACGTTCTCACTTATGCCCGCCAGAGGTACAGGCTGATCCCGTTCGGCCAGTTCTCTTGCCTCTAATGCCAAATCCGTGCGTACCGCATACTTCTGCAAATCTAGATCCATCTTTTAAGCCTCCTTGGATACCATCTTTGACTATAGTGTGCGAGACACCCAACAGGTTTATGCACATCCATTTTCATCCTGTAATTCGCATCGCCTCAGAATGTTTTCTTATTGCAATTTGAGGTGTGGCATGCTAAAATATTTTAAGTTGTGAAACGTTTGTGTTCATAAGTAATGCCTTTACAGGAGGTGAATGTAATGCCAAACATCAAATCCGCTATCAAACGCGTTAAAACTAGCGACAAACGCCGTGCGTTGAACGCTTCCCAAAAATCCGCGCTTCGTACAGCAGTAAAAGCTGCCGATACAGCGTTGGTAGGTAACGAAGCTGAAACTGCTGCTGCTGCTTTCAAAGTAGCTTCCCAAAAGCTGGACAAGGCTGTAACTAAAGGTCTGATCCACAAAAACGCAGCTGCTCGCAAGAAATCTCGCTTGGCGAAAAAACTTAACGCTCTTACAGCTCAAGCGTAAGCAAGAGCTACTTTCATACGTTAATGAAAAAAACCTGACCAGCCTTGGCTGATCAGGTTTTTTTAGTTTATAACTTTTATTTGTTTACAGCATCAGCGTTCTGCGCTACATAAGCTGACTCTATTAGCAGCACATGAGTGGAATTAGATCGAAGCCCCCGCACCCATTTTCATCAAAAACAGCTCCAATCCCAGTACCTTGTCAACGACACCTGTTTTCATATGATAATCCAGCTCGCCCAATTCGTAGAGAAGCTGACGTAGCTGCTCAGGGCGGAACCTCCGCGCTTGGTCCCCTGCAACTTTCACCCCATAAGGATGCAAACTAAGCTGACTCGCAATTTGTTGCTGGGAATAGCTTTGACCTGCCAGCTCTTTGACCTGCAACATAATACGGAACTGTCGCGTGATCAAAGCGGCAATCTTGATCGGTTCCTCTTTTTGCTTAAGCAACTCATAAAAAATACTGAGCGCCTTATCCAGCCGCAAATTAGCCAGATCCTCAACCATCGCAAATACGTTTTGCTCTGTATTACGAGGCACAAGGGATTCAATGTCAGCGGATGAGATCGTTCCCTGCGCTCCTGCGTATAAGCACAGCTTATCTATCTCGGCAGCCAAGGATTGGAGCCCGGTACCCGTGTATTGAATGAGTCTCTCAGCTGCTCCTGCTGCCAACTGCACTTCTCTTTCTGCTGCACGCTTATGGACCCAAGCTACAAGATCATCTCCACCCATAGGGGCGAAAGCAATAACTGAGGCATCACTTTTCAGTTTCTTGACGATCTTTTTCCGTTCGTCCAGCTTTTCAGCCTGAACCGTAAAAACGATGACGCTATAGTCAGTCGGGTTATCCATATAAGTCAACAGAGTCTCAAGACGGTGCTCTATTTTGCCATTATCTTTGCCTGCTGCAAATACACTGGTATCCCGTACAATAATTAGCTTTTTCGGCACCAGAAAAGGCGCTGTCTCCGCATCCTCCACAACCACCTCAATTGGCGTCTCGGTTAAATCATAAGAAATAATGGCGAAGTCACGATGCTCCTCCTCCACCACCTTCTCTTTTAGCATATCAACAAACTGCTTCATTTGATATTTTTCACTGCCATATAGCAGATACACTGGCGAAATATCACCTTTGCGAATAGCCTTAGAGGCTGTTTTTACATCCATTTTCCGTTCCCCCCACCCACTGATCGTACCTGACATCCGAGCGGAAGGCAAGTCATGACACAAACGAAGGGACCCTACCTATAGGCAGGATCCCTTCACCACCATCTATATCAACACGGCAGCAGAAAGCTCTAGAAACTTTCGGCCGTCGGGATACGACGTCGGTTCATATAGTTTATTCCCTGTTTTTAAAAGTGTGTCAACTTACGGAAACTATTTTCCAGTGCTGCGCGGAACGGTGTACGTATATTTACTTGCAGTCCCATCCTGCTCCGTCTCATACATAAAGGTCTGGCTGTCTTCCGACCAGCTTCCTTTGACCCAGGCACCTTTTAGAGTACGGACTTCCAGTGTTGTTCGGTCTACACCGTTATCGGAAAGCTTATACACTTTCAGCTTTTTGCCCTCAATAGCCACCGCATAGCTACCATCAGGCGAGTTGAGCTGATCTGTAGAGGCAGATTGGGCACTATAGTTGGAAGCATTATTGTTGTCCGGAGAGACCAGTGAATTAGATACAAAGCCTTCTTTACGAACCGGGTCTTGTGACACGGATGATTGCTGATCATTAGAAGCTGCATTGCTGCTATCCGTTCCCAAGGCATTGCCCGAATCCTTGGTGATGCTTCTGGAAGTCGCTTCTTTCGACGTTTCATTTGACGCAATTCGATCCTGTACCTTCAAATCCTGACTAAGCGACGAGGATGAATCATTCGTACTTGTGTTACCATTATTATCGTCCTGAGCAGTACCCGTACCCGCTAAGGGTGCTTTTTCCATTTTCGGTTCCAACTGTTCATCAGGAGCAATCGTGGATTGATCAGATTTTTCCTGACTTAGCTGTTTGTCCTCAGATTTAGGAGCATCTCCAGCAGACGGATTTTCCTTTGTCACCTGACGATCCGTACGTAGCTGTCCCTGCCCTTCATCCTGACGAGAAGAATGTTCGGCTGGTGCAGACTTCGTCGAATCTTCCTCCCCAGCTCGCTGATCGTCACGTTTCCCAGCATCCCGTTTGGAAGAGTTCTTTTCATCGTCTGCATTGGTTGCACCTTGTTTGCTCAGGCCAGGATCTTTATCCGCAGGTGGCTGAGATGCATCCGTTTCTTGCCCCTGCTCCGACGGCTGCTTTGTAGAATCCGAACCAATGGCTGCATCATGTCCTCCACTGCCATTGGCTGTACCTGGAAAAGTTTCCGTCTGATTCTGCGGATTCGTCACTTCGGGCGACTGGGTAGTAAGTATGCCTTCCGCATCTTGTACTGTTTTAGGCTCGAAGTTAAATACTACAATCCCCAGTACAACAGCAGCGGCAGCCACGCCCATAGCAGCGCGCCCAGCCATTCGATTCCACCAAGGTATAGGCTGGGTACGTTGTCTAGGCACTGGTCCAGGCTCTACAGCCACAGGCTGCATTTCCTGAAGCGCACTTCCCTGCTCTTCACGTGCGCGGTCAATGGCATCAAGCTGAGGCATGATGGAATCCACCAGGCTGAACGCCGGGGAAACCGCAGGCAATTCCTCCAGCTCGCGAGAGAGTGTCTGAAGAATAAGAAATTTTTCCGCACAGTCCGGGCAAGTCGCAATATGGTTCATTAATTGGGACGTCTCTTCTTCGCCCAGCTCATGATCCACATAACGCTGCATCCAATCCATCACCTCTTCCCCACACTTCATCCTGATACACCACCTTTCTGATATTCCTGAAGTAGCCCTTGCAATTGCTGTCTTGCACGATACAAGTATGACTTGACCGTATTTAGCGGCAAATCCAGAGAATCTGCAATCTCGTTATAGGAGAAATCCTGCAAATATCTTAAGACAATTACCGTCCGGTGGTGCTCCGGAAGCTGTTGTATAGCCTCACGAACATCCTGTGCCATGTAAGAGGTCAACACCTCGACCTCCACATTTTGGGGATCGTTGAATATCATGTCGTGCTCGTCAATGGAAACCGAGGGCTTCGTTCTTCTGAATTTGTCGATGCATATATTCGTTACAATGCGTTGGACCCAGGTTTTAAACTGCGCTTTTTCCTCATAAGAGTTAATTTTGGAATAGATCCGTATGAGGGCTTCTTGTGAAGCATCCATGGCGTCCTGCTCATTGTTTAGAATGTAATATGCCGTACGGTACACATGCTGTTCTATCTCTCTTAATAGGGTAATGAGAGCGTCGCGATCGCCCGATTGAGCGGCTCGAATGAGTCCCTGCTCTACCACAAAGGATCCCCCTCTCCCTGCAATATTACAGACGTATCCCTTTTGCAAATTGTTGCAGGATAGACGTCTGACGCTAATTTTATTTTTTTAATAAAAAAAATTATAACAAAATGCCCAGAATCCCCATTGTATCCTCCCTTAGAATAACAGAAAAAGGGAAGGTAGTCACCTTCCCTCAGCCCCTACATATATCTAGATACTGAACCTATTGAATTGCATGAAACGTTTTGTGATTTATTGGAAATCAGAAAATCAGATATAAGTTCTAATTGATAAGACAGAGCAATCGGATCTTGAAAATAAAAATCGTCGATTGAGTATTGGTATCCCTTATCTGATATAACGGCAGGCAAATTATTGGCTGTTATAAGCCTGTTTTTTGTATAATCAAAATCATTTTGTATTTATTTGTTCACGTTTGCGTTGATACCGCACACTCAGCTTCCCTTGCTGCGCACGAATCTGTACCTCTCCCATTGTGTCTGTTCGATATATGGCAGAACCAACTTCCGCCAAACGTTCCAATACCGCTTTATTGGGATGTCCATATGTGTTGCTTGCACCAACTGAAATGACGGATACTTTCGGCTGCCAGTAGGACAACCACTCTTCCGAGGTGGAATACTTACTTCCGTGATGTGCCACTTTCATAACGTCGACAGCTTTCCTTGCATCTCCTATTCCCTCCTGAGCTTTCACACGAGATGGAGAACGGGTTAATTCAGAAAGCAACAGCGACTCTGCAGCATCATCCATATCTCCTGTGAATAAAAACGAGGCCCCCTCCATCTCTAAAATCATGGCAACAGAATAATGATTCTGTTCCTTCATAACAGGCAACTGCTCAGATTCGTTCTCCTCCAGCTTAAACGGATAGAGAAAGCGAATTTTCGTATCCCGGTCCGGTTCCCACTCCATGCTATGATGTGCACCGTACAGCTTGATCTGCTTGTCCAAAGCCGTGTTTAACAACTTCCGGAATGGGGCTTTGTCTGTTAGGGTACCGTTAAAAAATAAGGTGGATACGGGAATTTGGTCAAATACAGCCTGTAGACCTCCGGCATGATCATGATCTCCATGCGTCAAAATGACAGCGTCCAGCCGGTGCACCCCACGTTGCTTTAGCAAGGGCACAATCGTATCCGCGCCTACCTCGTAGGGATCTGTACGCTTGCGCCAAGCGTTTTTTCCTGTTGCAAAGTCCATTGTACCCCCGCCATCCACCAAAATATGTTTCCCTCCCGGCGTTGTAATTAAAATGCTATCACCTTGGCCCACATCCAGATACTGAACAACTCCCGTGTTTCTTTCACTAGGAGATTGGTACCCTATACATAGTATGCCAAGTCAGGCAATACCACTTAAAGCCAGTGCCACATGACGATATCCATTCCACTGTCGACGCGCAAATTTCCCTGCACCCTCGGGTTCATGAGCCGTTTGCAAAATAGCAGCCCACTCAGCAGCAGCCTCTAATCCTGTATACATAGGTGATGTTATGGTAGTAGAATTCACAACGGAAATGTCGCCCGTTTTCCTTCGGGATGTCAACCACGTTTTGAGCCAGTACAAAACACTGTACAAAGCTGCATAATACGCCAGAACCCACAGAATAGAAGAAGACGGCCAAATACTCACATAAGCATCATCTACATTCAGCCATTTCACAAGCCAAAAGGTCAGATCGTTCAATTGCTCTGCCGGCCACGCAAGGATACGAGCACCATCCCCCCATAAAAAGGCCATTCCCATGGCTACCGTACCCAGTGGAAGCACGATATATGTAATTAGGGGGACAAGTACAAAATTAGCCGCAAATGATAATAACGAAAATTGATTAAAGTAGAATACCGTCATTGGAAACGAAACAAGCTGTGCCGTGACTGTAATCGCAACTTCACCACCGATCAGGAGGGGCCATTTGGCGAAAAACGGCTTCATAAGCGGCATATATATGAGCAACCCACCTGTTACCAAAAAGGACAGCTGAAAGCTGACGCTAAGCAGGTAGTATGGATTCCATAGCAGCATAAGCAACGCAGATATACTTAAAATATTAAGTCCGTCTTTGAGCAGCCCTCGTCGGGCTGCAAACAAGCCAATCATCGCCATAATTCCCGCTCTTACAACAGAGGGAGAAGCACCTGTCAGCAGGACATAAGCCGGAATCAGTACCATCACAATCGTAAGAGAGGTTTCACGGCTAACTCGTAATAACTTGAGTAAATATAATAATGTGGCCGCATATACCGCCACATGCATACCTGATATCGCCAAAATATGCGTTAAACCAAGCTGCGTAAATTCATTATACGTTGCTGGGTCCAGCTCATCTGTAACCCCAAGTACCAGGCCTTTCATATATCCTGCCTGAAGAAGTGATGTAAAAGCAGATTCCATTTTTTGACCTAGCTGCTCTCTAAGCTGATCATTCCATCTGAATAATATGTAGCGGTTCCACTGTGAAGCCTCCTGCCTCTGTAACGAGGCGGCTCCAGCCCCCTTGAAAAGCCAGTGAATTTCCTGCGTGTGCAGATATTTACTGTAATCAAAGCTACCAAAATTACCCGCTTTTGCTGGTGCCTTTAAGTTGCCACGGAGCAGGATTGCATCCCCACGCTGCCATGCTGCCGCAAGTTGCTGTTCCTGCTTCGCAGCCAACTTGATATGAACAATGACCTGTTCAGAAATAGATCCTCGATGTTCAACCTTATTGGATTGACTTGCAAAGTGATGGATTGAAGTAACTCTCATCTCAAACTGCGCACGATCCCCATCAATCTCAACTTCTGAAGCAATAAACCCTGCTGCTTGAACAGGCATGTCTTCTATGACAGAAGACGATACATGAAGAGCACCAGGAATACTGCTTACATTATGCGTATCATGCCAAAACCAATGAAATCCACCACCACTTAATGCAATCCATAGCAATACCATATGTCGGATAGGAATTTTCATCAGTAAAGCTATAAGTGGGGAAATCAGGGTAACTCCCGCCCACAGTAATAAAAGTATCCGTCCCGAATACAGACACGCTCCTGCACTTCCTATAATCCAACAAACAGTGAGACTTAATATAGGCCTAGTAAACACAAGTTGGGTTTGAATACAATCACCTTCCATTAGCAAACATTGCTTTCTGTCCAACTCACAAAACAAAAAAGAACCCCTGACAAAATAGCATTGTCAGAGGTTCTTCCTCGTTTATTGATTAATCTTTAACATCCATCAGCGTTTCCTGTGGTGGATGATATGTCTCCAGCATACGAAAGGCGATCCCCTTTTCCTCCATCATAGCACGAACCTTGTCGGCATCTTTTGGATAAGGTCGGTGATATACAATCTCCACAATACCGCTGTTCGCCAACATATTGGCACACGTCCAGCACGGCTGGTCGGTGACATATACGGAGGAGCCTTCACGGTCAATCCGGTCAGTAAACAGCAACAGGTTCTGCTCCGCATGAATAGTGCGAATACAACGCTGCTTCTTAACCATTTCCTCACGCCCATCACGGTGAACGACCTCATACTCCTCTGAGATCATGCAGCCTGCCTCAGAACAGTCAGGTACCCCGGATGGTGCTCCATTATAGGCCGTCCCCAAGAGCTTTTTACCTTGTACAAGTACGGCTCCAACATGACGCCGCGCACAGCGCGAACGGGTGGATACCATATAAGCGATATCCATGAAGTAGGTGTCCCAGTCCTTGCGTACATCTGCACTCATTTCCATCTCTCCCGTATAAACAAGTTAAAACGTAAACCATATCCGCTACCGTCGTTCTCAGGGCATGTACAATGTAATTATTACATAAGTTACAAGCTGACATACGGCTTCATTTTCGCCAACATTTTAGCTCCGATTCCTTTTACATGATCCAAATCATTCACACGTTTGAACGCCCCGTGCTGATTACGGTAGTTCAAAATAGCCTCGGCTTTTTTAGCCCCAACCCCTGGTAGCTCCATTAACTCGGCAGCAGTCGCCGTGTTGATGTTTACCTTCTTTTCGCCGGAAAGGGGTGTAGTAACCGAATCACTTACCGTATTGGTCCTACTCGTCGTTGCACCACTCGAACTAACAATACCTGTGTCTGAGGTCGGATCCGCAACACCTGACTGCTTTACGGCACTCGAATTTCCCGCAATAGAGTTTCCGCTCAGAGCAGCAGATATACCAGTAGATATCTGCACAGTATCACTTTTCACTTTGTAAGCGGCTTCGGCATTCCTACTGCGCTCAGCTTTGTCTGAAGGTTCTTTTACAGCAGGCTTTTCCTGGGCATAGTCACTGCTGCGCTGCGACTCATTTGGCTCTGAATCCATCGCCACAGCCTGCTCCACCTTATGGTTAAGTAAAGTCCACTCTTCTTGCGGCTCAGAACGCTGTCCTCCGGCAAATAAAATAAGTCCACTGCCGATTACAGCAAGCGTTATCGCTGTTCCTGTCCATACGCGTTTCATTTCCGTATCGTCCCCTACTCCACATGGATTCGGGAAATTGAGCCGACTGAAAACACCGTCTCTATCAAACAGAGCACGTCTGTCCAATTCCCGTTTAGCCGGAGGATGTAAACAACCTCCATACGGTCTCGCTGTGAGCATTTTTACAATAAAGTGGTACGACCCCGGGCACGATCTAACATGCTCAGACATAAAATTCGTCATGTCGGCCAAGACCAGGCGCATACACTAAGAAGAATGACAGCTGACAGCACAGCGTCTATACCGCAAAGTATGAAAGGAGGACGTTGAACAATGAAAGTTGGATTTATCGGGACTGGCAGCATGGGAAGTCTGCTAATTGAGTCTTTTATTCATTCTAACGCACTCAAGCCGCAGCAAATATCAGCAAGTAATCGAACGCATTCCAAGGTAACCGAGCTAGCCCGTCGTTATCCAGGTTTGCATGCAGCCCAAAGCAACCGTGAAACGGCAGCGGAAAGCGATGTTCTGTTTATCTGTGTGAAGCCGCTGGAATCAAAAGCCGTAACGGATGAAATACGCAACGTCATTACAGAAGAGCAAATCGTCGTATCTATCACAAGCCCGGTGCAGATTCGTATTTTAGAGCATGCAATGAAAGCTAAAGTGTCCAAAATTATTCCCAGTATCACCCACCAAGTAGGCAGCGGAGCCTCACTATGCATCCATGGAAGCCGGATTACAGAGGAGGATCGCTTCCTTCTGGAAGAGCTTATGTCCCACATCAGCAGGCCGATTCGGGTTAAAGAATCTTATACTCGGATCACGTCGGATTTTTCGAGTTGTGGTCCTGCTTTCTTGGCCTTTTTTATGGACCAGTGGATTCAAGCCGCAGTTCAAGCTACAGGTATGGACCGCACGGAGCTATGCGCTCTGGCCGGTGAAATGATCATCGGCACTGGAAAGCTGCTCACGGAAGGCGGGATGACACCAGCCGAGTTACAGGCCAGAGTAGCGGTTCCCGGAGGTATTACCGCCGAAGCTCTCGCACTGTTGGACATCAGCCTGCATAGTGTCTTTCCCGAGCTGATACAGGTAACGCACAACAAATATGAAGAGGACATGCAAAAGATAGATGTCTCCTTCGGCTTAAAGCCAATTAACCGGCAACAATATTAACCAGCTTACCTGGAACAGCAATTACCTTGCGGATCGTTTTGCCGGCCAGTGCCTGCTGAACATTGTCCAACGACACAGCGAATGCTTCCATCGCTTTAGCATCAAGATCCTTGGCAATCGTTGCACGCTGCACAATTTTACCATTCACTTGCATAACAATTTCCACTTCGGCGTCCACCGTCCATGCTTCATCATAAGCAGGCCAAGCCGCGTAGGTAATGCTATCATTGTGCCCCAGCAGCTGCCACAATTCCTCGGCCAGATGGGGTGCAAGCGGCGACAGCATTTGCACGAAGTTTTCCATTGCTGCACGCGGCAGAAGGTCTGCTTTATATGCATCGTTGGTGAAGATCATCAGCTGGCTGATCGCTGTATTGAAGCGCAGTGCATCCAGATCTTCAGTTACTTTTTTCAGCGTTTTATGCCAAGTACGATTGAACTCATCGCTACCGCCGTCATTTGTAATTTTATCGTTCAGGCTACCATCCTCGGAAACAAACAGGCGCCATACGCGGGACAGAAAACGATGTGCTCCCTCTACCCCATTCTCATTCCATGGCTTGGTCGCTTCCAGCGGCCCCATAAACATCTCATAAATACGCAGCGTATCGGCGCCAAACGTATTGACAATATCATCAGGATTAATGACATTACCGCGTGATTTACTCATTTTTTCATTGTTGTTGCCCAAAATCATACCCTGGTTGACCAGCTTATAAAAAGGCTCTTTCGTTTCCACTACGCCGATATCATACAATACCTTATGCCAGAAACGGGCATACAGCAAGTGAAGAACCGCATGTTCAGCTCCGCCAATATACAAATCAACAGGCATCCATTCACGTTGTTTCTCTTTGGATACAAGCTCTTTGTCATTTTTCGGATCAATAAAGCGCAGGTAATACCAGCAACTTCCTGCCCATTGCGGCATTGTATTCGTCTCGCGACGTGCTTTCATACCTGTCTCAGGATCAATGGTTTCCACCCAATCTGTTGCGTTCGCCAGCGGGGATTCACCTGTACCTGAAGGCTTAATATTGTCCATCTCCGGCAGTACGAGCGGAAGTTGGTCCTCAGGAACCGTTTTGATCGTTCCATCCTCCAGATGAATTACCGGAATCGGCTCGCCCCAATAGCGTTGACGGCTGAACAGCCAGTCACGCAGGCGGTAGGTGACTTTGCCGTGTCCTTTGCCCTCGGCTTCCAGCCATTCAATCATCTTCGGAATCGCTTCCTCGTTGGTAAGTCCATTCAGCGGGCCTGAATTCACGTGCGGTCCATCCTCAGTATATGGCTCATTAGCCACATCTCCACCTTGGACAACCTCAATGATATTCAATCCGAATTGCTTGGCAAATTCCCAGTCACGCGTATCGTGAGCAGGTACAGCCATAATCGCTCCAGTTCCGTAGCCTGCCAGTACATAGTCAGCAATCCAGATCGGCAGCTTTTCGCCGTTCACTGGGTTCACTGCATAAGCTCCTGTGAATACGCCTGTTTTATCCTTGGCCAGATCCGTACGCTCCAGATCGCTTTTACGAGCAGCTTGTTCACGGTACTGTTGTACAGCATCCTTTTGCTCAGGCGTAGTGATAATATCCACCAATTCCTGCTCTGGTGCCAGCACACAGTAGCTTGCGCCGAACAGTGTATCTGGGCGAGTTGTAAATACTGTGAGTTGCTCGTCATAGCCTTCAATCGGAAAACGAACCTCTGCCCCGGTAGACTTACCGATCCAGTTCCGTTGCATATCCTTAATACTCTCAGACCAATCCAGTTCCTCCAGATCATCCAGCAGACGATCCGCGTATTCCGTAATTTTCAGCATCCATTGACGCATTGGTTTACGGACGACCGGATGACCGCCACGCTCACTCTTACCGTCAATAACTTCTTCATTCGCCAGCACCGTTCCCAGCGCTGGGCACCAGTTCACAGGTACTTCAGCTACATATGCAAGGCCGCGCTTGTACAGCTGGATGAAGATCCATTGTGTCCATTTGTAATAATCAGGATCCGTCGTGCTGATTTCACGATCCCAGTCGTAGGAGAAGCCGAGCGATTTGATTTGACGGCGGAAGTTATTTACGTTTTTCACCGTAATTTCGCGTGGGTGCTCCCCTGTATCCAGCGCATGCTGCTCCGCAGGCAGACCGAAGGCGTCCCAACCCATCGGATGCAGTACGTTGTAGCCGCGCATTCTTTTATAACGTGAAACAATATCCGTAGCTGTGTAGCCCTCCGGGTGGCCTACATGCAGGCCGGCTCCAGATGGGTACGGAAACATATCCAAAGCATAAAACTTCGGTTTGCCCGGTTCTTCCCCGGTGCGGAACGTCTTGTTCTCATCCCAATATTTCTGCCATTTTGGTTCAATACTTTGCGGTTGATAGCCGTGCTTCGGCTGTGTGTCTGTCATTGTCTTTTCCTCCTCAAACGGTATGCAACAAAAAAACCTCTGCATCCCGTAGCGTGTCAGCGCTAGGGACGAGAGGTTATATTCCCGTGGTACCACCCTAGTTAGCAGAAAGCGTTCTTCGCGTTCTACTCCCTTTGCACCTGATAACGGAGGTGATCCGATGCGGGTTAATAACAGGATACAAGCACCAGTATAGGGCGTTCCTGCGTTGGACGCATATCTCCGAGGCGAGTTCACTTTGTGCTGTCAACCGGCTTGCACCACCCGCCGGCTCTCTACATGTCCAGACAAAGCTACTATTCCTCATCAGCGATTGTTTAACCGTTAATAATGGCACTATTATATTGAAAACCGCGAAAAAAGTCAAATAAAGACTGCATTTGATACTAAACCCCATCTTCATACTAGTTGTCCATGACACACGAATACGAATGTTTTATAATAACTCCAAGTTACAATGATTCAAGTTGAGATGAGATAAGAAAGGTGAGCTGAGACATGGCACAGATTAAAATTTTCGGAATCAAAGAAAAGCTAAATCCGATCAAAAAGCAACTTTCAGAGATAATTCACTCTGCCGTGGTGGATGCGTTCAACTATCCTCCAAACAAAAGGTTTCATCGTTTCTTCCCTATGAATCATGAAGACTTTATATACGCCGATGGTCGCTCCGAGGCGTACACCATTATTGAGATCAGTATCTTTGAAGGCAGAACGACAGAAGCTAAGAAGCAACTCATCAACCTGTTATTTCAAAGAATTAACGAACTTTTGGGGATTTCTCCACAGGATCTTGAGATTACGATATTTGAAACCCCGAAACAGAATTGGGGAATTCGGGGTGTACCAGGTGATGAACTTCAGCTGAACTATAAAGTGAATATATGAGTGCAAAAAGACGCCCTTCATGACTTCATGAAAAGCGTCTTTCTTTTTCTATATTAGGCCAATGATTCCTGGCTATTTTACAGCGACATAGAAAAGTCTCGCCGCGTCATCTTCTGCTTCTACCCATTCAAAATCTGCATATACCTTCACATCACGAAAACCCGCTTTGGACAATTCTGCCTTCATCCAGTCTGGATCATAGGCACGCTGTACATGAATTTCCTCGAAACGCTGATACAGATCGCGTCCTTCATGTTCTGCTTTCGCAAAGATACTAAGATGATGCTCAATTTCACAACGGGGAGTGTCCAACGCACATGTCCAGATATATGAGATAGAGCGTTCGTCCAGTACGAAAGGCTGCTCTTCATCATAACGTAAAAACGTCTGGGGATGATGCACATCGAACAAAAAGGTTCCGCCAGGCTTCAGACCAACATGCGTTCTGCGAAAAGTAGAAATGATATCTTCTTCCTCCAACAAGTAATTCAGACAATCGCAAAAAGAAATTACAGAATCCACAGGCTCGGGTAAAATCCATTCTCTCATATCCTGCTGTATCCAGCGAACGCTTCCCTCACGAAACAATCGCTGTCCCTGTGGAGTGGTTTCCATTTTGCGACGGGCTACTGCCAGCATGTCAGAGGATAAGTCGATTCCAGCCACTTCGAACCCTGAGTTAACCAGGGGAATCGTAATTGAACCCGTTCCGCAGCCCAGCTCGGCCACCGTATGCGGCATCCCGTACTGATCCCAAGCCTGCCGTGCAAAGCGCAACCAGTCCGGGTACGGCATGTCCTGCATTAGCTCATCATACACATAGGCAAACTTGCGGTAAGAAGCCATCTTTTATTCCCCATTCCCGTCCTTCGGTTTAGGCATTGTCTCCACCAGGTAGGTCCAGTTTTCTTTTTGTGTAACCAGTCCTTCCTTCATCAGCTTGCCCATCGCACGCTTGAAGGCGGATTTACTGATACCAAACCGTTGTTTGATAATATCCGGCGGCGTTGCGTCAGAATATGGCATGCCGCCACCCGGACGTTCCTTCAGAAATGCAATTAACCGATCCGCATCCTCATCACGGCCTACTTCCTTGCGTGGCGACATCGCCAGATTGACCCGACCGTCTTCGCGAACAAGCGTGACCCGTACCTTAACCTCTTCGCCCAAGCGAAGCATCCGGTTGCGTTCTGAGGAGTGAATCATCCCAATCGCGCCAAAACCAAGCACCCCTCCGTCCACCAGAACGAATGTGCCCATTTGAAGCGGCTTGTACACAGTCGCCTGCACCCACGTATTCAGCCACGAATCAGGGGCGTGGAAGCACAACGGAGCCAGTTCCTGTTCCCCTGCCAGCTTAGCCCGCAATCTGCCTTGCTTGTCATGCTCCATAATGGCATACACGTAGTCGCCCACCCGAGGATGCAAATCTCGGTTTTCTGGCAACTCACGAATCGGCAGCAAAAGCTGACGACCCAATCCCATCTCCAGGAAACAACCCAAACGCGGATGCACATCGGCCACCTCAAGCTTAGCCATTTCGCCCAACGACAAGAACGGCTTTTTCATGGTTGCGGCCAAACGGTCCTCTGTATCGTGAAAAATAAATACCTCCAACCGTTCACCAACTTCAATTTCACGTGTCAGCTCCGTATAGTGCAGCAGCACATCCTGCTCACCAACAGTGAGAAAGTAGCCGAAAGGAGATACCTCACGATCCACCATAATGGTGACATAAGTACCGGCGATCAAACTCATACCTTTTCCACAACCTTAGCATCCGACCAGAGTCGTTCAATGTTGTAATATTCGCGCTCGTCGCGATGGAAGACATGCACTACGACATCCCCCAAATCCATTAGAACCCAACGGGCGGAATCCATCCCTTCGATTCCTTTGATAGTTACACCTTCATCATGAGCGCGTTTGCGAATTTCTGTTGCAATCGCCTGTACCTGTGTATCCGAATTACCGTGGCAGATGACAAAATAATCAGCTACTAGTGATATTCCCCGCAAATCCAGTGCGACAATATTCATTGCTTTTTTATCATTTGCGGCATCAACCGCTGTTTGCATTAATTGCTCATTAGTTAGGGTCATTCATGAACCTCCGTTTTTCTCTGTTTTAGTTGTTGAATCAAGTCATTGCGCGACAAGACTGTCAGTGGAAAAATAACCTTTTTCTTCTCCAGCAACAATGAAATTGTGGAGTCAAATCCAGCGACAAGGCCCTGCTCCAAACTTTTCTTTGCCTGTTTACGGATATGCTCAACCCCGGGAAAATCCCGTCCCGGTTCGATGTAATCAGCGAGACACACGACTTTGTCCAGCAGGCTCATACCTACGCGTCCTGACGTATGCCAGCGGATCGCATTCCTTATTTCAGAATCATCCACTCCGTAATCTCTTGCTGCAACGCAGTATCCTACCTCTGAATGCCAGAGCTGCTTGTCATGTTCCAAAAGCTCCTGATCACATTCGGGATGACTGCGAATCACTTCTTCCATCTGCTGAACAGGCCAATATTTCGCTACATCATGCAAAATAGCCGCCAGTTCGGCCTTATCCGGATCTACTCCATAACGCTTCGCAAGCTCCACTGAGGTATGCATAACACCTAGTGTGTGCTTCCAGCGTTTTTCAGGCATTTGACCAGATACGGCTTCCATTAATTGCTCACGGCTGTACTTCATACAAACCGCCCCTTGTAATATAGTCATGCACTCGATCAGGCACAAGATAACGGATAGTGCGCCCTTCCGCAGCACGCTCTCGAATATCCGTGGACGAAATGTCCACCACTGGCATATCTGCCAACAGTACCTTGTCCTGCAAATAATGTGGCAACTCATCCATTGCAAGCTGGAATCCTGGTCGCCGAACACCAATAAAACAAATTCGCTGCGCCAGTTCCTCAATTCCCTGCCAATGAGGCAAGTAGTTCACCATATCCGCACCAATAATAAAATAAAAATCCACAGCAGAATGCAACTCCTGAAGCTCCTTGATCGTGTCAATGGTATAGGATACTCCCCCGCGAAGCACTTCAATATCCAGCACTTCAAAAGCAGGATGACCCGCCACCGCTTCACTCGTCATCTCCAGACGCTCTTTACCGCTCGCCCCCGCCTGATGCTTGTGCGGAGGAATATGAGAAGGCATAAACCATACTTGATCTAGTCCATAGGCATCTCTTGCCGCTTCTCCAGCCAGCAGATGTCCAATATGAATCGGGTCAAATGTACCACCCATAATACCGATTTTCATAATTTTCTCCCCGCATGTTATCCTCTAGGCAACTCAATTTCCTTATGGTCACGGGATTCTTTGTACAAAATAATAGTGCTCCCGATGATCTGTACAAGCTCAGAACCTGTCTCCGCGGCCAGTTCTTCCGCAATTTCATGCTTGTCGTCCAAACAGTTGTTCAAAATTTGTACTTTCATCAGCTCACGCTTTTCAATCGCATCGTTGATGTGACGCATAAGATGCTCATTCGTACCGTTTTTGCCTACTTGAAAAACCGGGTCCAAATGATGCGCCATTGAGCGCAGATATCTTTTTTGTTTACCTGTTAACATGTATATTTAACCCCTTCGTCGCCACATATGCAATGCAGCATTTCCATAATTTTAATGTACCCTCTTACTTACGACAGGCTACTCAGCACAGCTGCTCTCATTTGCTCTACAGCAGGGACAACCCCTGTAAAATACTCAAAAGCCACAGCCCCCTGGTACACGAACATGCCCAAGCCCCCATGTACAGTGCAGCCGCGCTGTTCACGGCTTTCCTGTAAAAGTCTCGTTTCCAACGGGTTGTAGATCAAATCACTCACAATGATTCCCTCCGGAATCAAGCTCGTTTCCAGTGGAAGTTCATCCGATAAAGGAGACATTCCCACCGAGGTTGTGTTAATCAACACATTCACTGTGGCGAGCACGCTCTTGGCATCCTCGTTGGAATAACCCCTCACTGGGATCGCTTCCGTCGTCCACTCTAATGCCAGTTGCTCAGCTTTGTCACGTGTTCGGTTCAAAATAATGACCGATTCCGGCTGCTCCTCCAACAGAGCATGAATCACGCCACGAGCAGCCCCTCCGGCTCCAAGCACAGCAATTCTTGCTCCCTTCAACTCAACAGAAGTCTCTTCTTTGAGGGAACGTACGTAGCCAATTCCGTCCGTGTTATACCCCTTAAGCCGTCCATTATCATTTACTATCGTATTGACAGCGCCAATGAGTCTGGCACCTTCATCAATCTCATCCAGATATTTCATAACCTCGACTTTATGGGGAATCGTCACATTGACTCCGCGGAAATGCAAAGCGCGAATCCCCTTCATGGCATCTTCCAGCTGATCCGGTTTTACATGAAGAGGTACAAAATCTCCTTCAATCGCCGCTGCCTGCAAAGCTATTTTATGCATAAGAGGCGATTTGGAGTGCTTGATTGGATCACCCAATACGCCCAATAGTACAAGACCTTGTTCAGTCGCTTCAGACTCCCCGCTGTTCATCGTCGCTCTCCCCCATATTGCAAAATATTAGGCCGCACAAATACATGAATGGCGGCAGGAACCAGTACAGTACCTGTTCCTTGCCGCCCTATAACATGGTTACAGCAACGTTATATCAACGCAGGCCGCAAAAGCACACGGACTCCCCGAGGAGCATGAATCGCAACCAGAGCTCCGTTCTCGCTATTTACCCTGATCCATCCCAAGCCGGAAATATAGATGTCCGATGGAGACTTGCGTGGCACGCGGAACTCATGTCTTGTCCATTCCGGCATCTCTGCCAATTGATCGCGTGTTGGCGGAGATAACAATTCCCCGGCATGATCAGCGAACAACTGATCAGCTCGCTCCAGCTTCGTGCGATGTATCTTAAGACCACCGTTAATGTAGCAGGTAAAAGATTGGTGCTGACCGTCGACAAAATCAAATCGGGCCATACCGCCGAAAAACAATGTTTGTCCGGCATCAAGCTGATACGCAGCAGGCTTCAGCGGCTTGTCCGGCATAATAGCGCTCAAGTCCTGACGGGAGACGATCTCACTGAATCGCCAAGGGTATACAATACCCGGAGTATCAATAATGTGCTTGCCGTCGTCGAGCGGAATATTCACCATATCGAGTGTAGTTCCCGGGTAACGGGACGTTGTGAGCTCCTGCTCCATGTCGCTATAATCACGAATCAAACGGTTAATGAGCGTGGATTTACCCACATTTGTCGCTCCAACCACATATACATCGCGGTTACCACGGAGCTCAGATACCACATCCAAAAGACGGTCAAAGCCCTGATTTTTTTTAGCTGAGCACAGTACGATTTCTTCCGTGCGAAGCCCTTGCTCCTTCGCTTGCTTTTGTACCCAGTTACGTATCTTGTTCCAATTCGTTACCTTAGGCAGCAAATCGGTCTTGTTTACAGCCAGTATAACCGGATTAGAGCCTACAAAGCGTTGCAGACCGGAAATCAAGCTGCCTTCAAAATCAAAAATATCTACAATGTGGATAACGAGTGCATCCTTGTCGCCAATCTGGCTGAGCAGCTTCAAGAACTCATCTTGATCCACTGTCACTGAAGACGTCTCATTATAGTTTTTGATTCGGAAACAACGCTGACAAATGACAGGTTCGCGAGTAAGCAATTTTTCAGGAATAAATCCCGGAAGCTCCGGGCTAGTGGTCTGCACGGTTATACCGCAACCACTACATTTGACGGCAGTGCCGCCGTCAGGTCTTTCAGTCATTCTTCTTTTCCTCCTCAAGCCATAAGCCTTTCTTACGTAACCTTGTGAGCGCGATTCGCTCCAACCGCCGATTAAATCGAGTCATGACTCCTTCATCATGAATGGATATCGGTAACACCAACACCGTATGCAACCCCAGTCGGTTACCTCCCAATACGTCCGTCAACATTTGGTCTCCGACCATAATAGTTTCTTCCGGAGTCAGCCCCATCATACGGATGGCTCTACGAAAAGACGAGTTGGAGGGCTTCCGTGCGGCATGTATAAATTCAATGTCCAAAGGCGTAGCAAACACGGATACACGGTCCATATTGTTGTTAGACACGATGACAAGCTTAAAACCCGCCTGTTTGACCTTCTCAAACCAGGCCACCAGCTCGGGAGTTGCATTCGGCGCTTTTGCGCCGACCAGCGTGTTATCCAGATCCGTAATAATGCCGCGATATCCTTGAGCATATAAGCCTTCAAGATCAATATCAAAGACGGTATTCACCCGTAATTTGGGCATCAGCATTTCAAACAACGTCGGTCACCTCAGTTTCATACGACAAACTATACCATATTACTATGGCTTAGTAAAAAGCTATCCGCAACAAACGGACAGCTTTTACTAAACATATCGATTAAGATTAAAAATTGCGGCATCAAACCCAGTAAAAACAGACTAGCCTTCATCCTTCTGATCAGGCTTTGCTCTTCGTCCAGCCCATCGTTTCATCCAGGGTCCCTTCTGCAATAGGGAGGCTTGCTGGCGAACACTACGCCAATCCTCCGCGGTTACCGACGAAGGACTATAACGCGCTTGTTCAAAGCGTCCTAGCAACTGATGTAAAATCGCAGCGCGTTCCGGTGCTTCTTGTGACCATCTGTCGACTGATTCCCTCAGTGTCTCATGGCTGGCACGGACAAAGCCTTTCCTTCGCATGTACCGTAACCAGTGTTCAGTTTCGACGACCACCTTTTCATCCGGGGTCAGCGGCTTACCTGTCCGTAAACGCAACAGGTAAAAGTGAATGTCTGCCCGATTACGCCAGATGATATAAGCTACCCACAGCAGAAGAATGGCAACAGCAGAGCCTATGATTACAGGATGAATCTTAAATCCTTCCCCTGGAGCCATCTGCGGGGTCTGCTCAGGCTGCTCTGGTTCTGGCTGATCTTTGACCTCTGAGGCGTCTGGAGTCTTTGTATCCTCCTGCTCTGTGAGTAACGGCATATCAAAGCCGGGCGTAGCTTCTACCGGAACCCAGCCATATTCGCCTAAATATACTTCTGCCCAGGAGTGAGCATCCGCATTTGTCACAGAGTAAGAGGACATACTTTCGTCACCATCGCCCGTTGTTGCATCATCCGAAAATGTCTGCTGGCCAGGTGCATACCCTTTGACCCAACGAGCTGGAACCCCAACGGAGCGAGCCATCATGACTAATGAAGTGGAATAATAATCGCAGTAGCCCTCCCGAATCTCAAACAGAAAGGCATCCACGAAATCCCTGCTTCTTTTCCGCGAAAGATCCGGATTATTCGTATAGGCATAATTTTGCTGTAAATACTGCTGTAGCAATCCGACTTTTTCATACGGCGTTTTGGCCGTTGACGTTACGTTCCGAGCCAAATCACGAACCCGCTGCGGCAATTCGTCTGGAATTTGCAAATAGGCTTCCTGTTTGCTTTTTCCGTACAACTCATTAAAACTTTTTGTACGCAGTTCTTTCTCAGGGATTACAGGAACGTGAGATACCAAGGTATACGTTTTAGGATAAGCAGTTCTTCGTGAGGATGGATTCCAAAGAAGTTCTGCCTGTTGCGGGTTCCAACGCAACCCGTTTGCACGTGAATCTCTATCCACCGATTGGACACGATGCACCGAATAGGCGCCAAACAGAACGGGATAGCTCTGATCATTTTGCATTGTAACGGTCTGTACGACTTGTTCAGTAGAATGCCGCGTTTCTTGTGTGTTTTCAAGTTCAGCGGTCATCGGCACCTCATTTGGCGTTAGATCATCGTTCCCACCGTCACTCCAGCCTGTACCGGAATAGATTCGTTTTGTTTCTCCCCGCCAATAGCTTCGCTGATTAGTTGTGATGGTCATGACGGGTGAATAATCAAAATTAAAACCTCCACCCAACCGATTATCCTGGCGACTATAACCCGATGCAGTGTTCATGCGCTGATTCAGCGCCCCAGAGCCATTGGTGGTTCCGGCGGTGGTTGAGCTGATACGCTGGGTCCACGCTGTATAGGGGTCCGTCAAAGCAGGCTGTACCTCGGGCATATTCACACCTGCCATAATAATTAGCGCAAAAATGACAGCAATATTGGCCGCAATTTTATACGGATAACGCCGAATATGCTTCCATCCTTGAGGATAATGCTGACGAAAATACTGCAAATGCTGTGTCACTAGCCATCCCATACCAGCAAAGACGATCCAGGCAACCTCCTCCCACAGCACAGTTGGTGTGAAGGAATCAAGCACCGCCAGAGCTGCGATATTAATGCCCACAAAAACTAGAATCCGCTGCTTCGTTGTAACGATGAGCGGCACCATTTCAATAACTAACCAAGCAATGAGTGAAAACCAAACATAAGGAGACATGTTAGATATAAATTGATCCAGACGATTGGCTACCCCACCGAAGGGGATAATGATGGAGTAAGACACTAATGTCCGATACAAAATAAAAAACAGCGTTACCGCCTTAACGACAAATTCAATCCATGGACGGAATGGTAGTAAAATCTTCACCAGCGCCAGCATTGTAATGGTCGTCAGTACAAGTGCTCTTGTCTCTTCCAGCCACAATTCGGAAGCAAAAGACACCCATTGCATGGCAATAATAATAATCCACAAGAAAGTAAAGGCGAGGGCCCAGGAGCTCTTTAACGATTGTAACCAGGTTTTCATTGTGTCCCTCCCCCCATTACAGCCGGGAGCTCTTCGAGGCTCTCAACATCGTAGCCCTTAATTCCCCTTGCACGAAGCATGCTCATCCACTTTTCAGCTTCTCCCTGGGCAGAGCCTTCCCCGATATAGACGTGGCACGGGGTCATCCCCCGCGTATCAGCCCAACGAAGAAGTTCCAGTGCCTGATGATCCTTCAGCGGACTAATCAGTATAAAATAACAGCCTTGCGGAAATTGGCGCACACAGCTTTCTACAGCGGTCATCAAGCTGCCTTGCGAAGTGGTGTGGATGTCTACCAAGTGATGCATCATTCGTTGTCGTTCCATCGTCTGCTCACTTGGCTGAAAAACAGTCCCCTTCTCTCCAGCTGTACACAGTCCGACCCCCATCCGCTCCCGTCCACCATATTCCAGCAATGAAGCAGTAGAAGATACAGCTAGCTCAAACTGATCGGCGTTTACATAATGGTTTGTTTGTACGTCGAGCACAAGCATCGTTTTGGGAACGGTCTCATGCTCAAATTCCTTGGATTTCCAACTGCCTGTACGAGCCGTCGCATTCCAATGGATGCGTGAAAACCGATCTCCATATACATAATCCCGCACGCCGTTGATTTGTGTCGTTTCACGACGCGTTCGAGTTTGAACGGTCTGCGGTCCAGACATCCTTGAACGGTGATCATTGATCTGCCAGTAGGGGATAAATACCGTTCGGGGGAGCACCCGAAATTCACCACGTGCATTCAACCTGCCCTTGTGCTCCAACAGGCCAAAGATGTCCTCGCTCACACATTCGGTTTCCTCAAAATAGTAGCTTCCTCGTTCTAAAGCAGGGGTTTGAAATGTAAGCTGGCCGCCCCCTTTCATACTGGGGATGACACTGTCTTCAAACGACCAGGATTCCCCCGTATGCCGCTTGAGCACCTCGCGAACAATGACATAGGGTAACGGAAGAAAGCCCGGAATGCTCAGACTGAGCTTTACGTGTACCTGATCTCCCGCATGCAGTAGTTCCCCGAACTCCGAGCCTTGCGAAAGCTGCCGATGGCCCTGAACGCGACGAACTCCACTCAGACCAACCATCCACAGATAAACGATTAACAGCGTAACCATTGACAACAGCATGACCGATGTTTTGCCACCCTGAAACAACAAATAAAGCAGGCACACCACCCATATAAGCAACATAAGCCAGATGCGACCTGATAGCCGGGGAAGCCTGCGCTTCCTTTTGACCATGTTCATTCCCTAAGAACGCTCCATTCGTACGGGTACATGAACCTGTCGGAGAACGGACTGCAGCACGGACTGGGCGTTGGAGCTATCGAGGCGTGATTCGGGACGAAGCAGCAAACGGTGCGTCAGCACATAAGGTGCCAGTGCCTTCACATCATCAGGCAGCACATAGTCACGCTTATCCTGAAAAGCGTATGCCTTGGCAGCCATGACAAAAGCAAGTGCGGCGCGTGGACTAGCTCCGAGCAACACGGATGGATGTTCCCTCGTCGCACGCACAATATCGAGTAAATAGGACGTCACCGCTTCATCCATATAGATATCTCTGATTTCCTGCTGGATGTCAGCAATCTGTTCCATATGCGCTACAGCCTCCAGACGGTCTGCTGGCTGGCCCGTCTGATGATGAAGCAGCATGTTTCGCTCCGTCTCCAAATCAGGATAGCCCAAGCTGATTTTGAGCATAAAACGATCTAATTGTGCTTCCGGCAGCATATAAGTACCTTCAAAATCAATTGGATTTTGAGTGGCACACAGCATAAAAGGATGAGGCAACATATGAGTGTCCCCATCCACCGTCACACTTCGTTCTTCCATAACCTCCAGCAGAGCTGACTGGGTTTTCGTCGTCGCCCGGTTAATTTCGTCTGCCAGTAAAATGTTAGTCATAACTGGACCCGGACGGAAATAAAAACGCTCGTCCCGTGGATGAAATATAGATACCCCTGTAATATCGCTCGGTAGAATATCAGGATTACATTGAACGCGGCGATAATCACCACGCATGGATTTAGCAAGAGCCTTGATCATTTGCGTTTTCCCCGTACCCGGAACGTCCTCGATCAGAATGTGTCCACCCGCCAGCATAGCCGTAAGCAGTAATTTTATTTCAAAGGATTTACCTAATATACATGATTCCAGATTAGAACGGATTGCAGATACAATCTGCACAGATTCTTGACGTACGGGCATAGCTCTGTAAACCTCCTAGATAGCAACCTGTTTCCTATTATTGTACATGAAGGTAGGCACAGAGTACACTTAACCCCCTGCCCATATTATTCAAACTCCATCCTTCTTTCGATCTCTCATGTGCAGAACAATTAAAAACCCTTCGGTCATTAGATCCGAAGGGCACATGTATACAATTATTTATCTTACGATGTCAAATCTAAAGTACGCTGCTTTTATATGCTTCCTTTTGGACGAACAAACAAGCATGCCAGAAAAGAGAAAATAATCGCAGAGGAAATCCCTGCACTTGTCAGACTAAAAATCCCTGTAATGACACCCAACCATCCGTCCTTCTCCAATTCGGTTAATGCGCCGTGTACAAGTGAGTTACCAAAACTGGTAATTGGAATGGTCGCACCCGCCCCTGCAAATTTAATAAGCGGATCGTATATCCCAACAGCATCAGCAATTGCACCTGCAACTACCAACGTACTCATCGTATGTGCCGGCGTCATTTTGAACACATCCATCATCAATTGGCCCACGACACAAATGGCACCACCCACTAAAAAAGCCCATAGAAATATCATACTGTTCCTCCCGCCTCAAAAGCTACAGCATGTGCAACACAAGGAATGCTCTCACCCTGCTGTGTAGTCAAAGGAGATAATAACGCTCCAGTCGCCACCACCAGTACCTTTTGTAGCTCTCCTTTTTCGATCCGCTTCAACAAATGCCCGTAGGTTACAACAGCCGAGCAGCCACAACCACTGCCTCCTGAAATGACTTTCTTTTGCTTATTAATGTCGTAAATCAGTAAACCGCAATCATTAAATTCCGTCTGATTCATATCGAACCCATCTTTTTTGAGCAGCTCCTTGGCAATCGGTAGCCCCACAGAGGCTAAATCGCCCGTTACAATGAGGTCATAGTAACTAGGGTCACGGCCAGTATCTCGAAAATGAGACAACAGCGTATCCGCAGCCGCGGGAGCCATGGCTCCACCCATATTAAAGGGGTCTTTAATGCCCATGTCCATTACACGTCCAATGGTAGCACAATCCACCACCGTCCCTGACTTGGCATGGCCCACTATTGCGGCGCCGGAACCGGTAACAGTATACTGAGCCGTAGGAGGCTTCTGCGATCCGTATTCATTAGGATAGCGGAATTGTTTTTCCACAGTACAATTATGGCTAGTCGTACCCGCCATCACGTAGTCACCGGCCTCTGAGTCCACAATAAGTGCGGCTAAGGCTAAGCTTTCCATGGATGTTGAGCATGCTCCAAAAACACCCAAATAGGGAATGGCCAGCTTGCTAGCCGAGAAGGAGCTACTGACAATCTGATTCATCAGATCACCACTAATAAAAAACTGCACTTCTTCTTTGTTCAAATTGGCATTAATTAGCGCCAGCTCTGTAGAGTGCTCAATCAATCTACGTTCCGCTTTTTCCCACGTTTTCTCGTTGATTTCTATATTGTCATAAATATAATCAAAATCTGTGGACAACGGCCCCTCTCCTTCATCCGGGCCCACAACAGTGGCACTTCCAATGATGCGTGGTCTCGATTCAAACTTCCAGGTTTGTCCTCCCTGTCTTCTCATAAGTGATTGCCTCCTACACCAAGGATGGCATATATAACGCCTATGATAAATGCAGCCACCACCCCGAATACGACAACCGAGCCTGCCAGTTTGAACATATTCGCGCCCACTCCGAGCACCAGCCCCTCAGAACGATATTCCAATGCAGCCGAACACATGGAGTTAGCAAAGCCTGTAATTGGCACAGCGGTTCCCGCTCCCGCCCATTGGGCAACCTTATCGTAAACCCCGATACAGGTTAATATGACCGCCAGCAAGATCATCATAGATGAGGTCGGCGGGGCGGCCTCCTTGGCTGATATGTGCATCCCTGCCATAAAAGCCTCCTGAATCGCCTGTCCAATCACACAGATCCCGCCTCCAACCAGAAAAGCGCGCACACAATTGGCAAATACTTTTCTCGAGGGCTCATGCTTTTGTGAAATATTCTGATAGTCCTTCTCATTTATGGACAGCGGCGACGTATTGGTACGAAAACCGCGCTGCCCGGATTTAGCTGGCATCATTCACCACCCCTTATCTGTAAGTTTTCGCGCTTGGCGGTTCGAATTGCTTGGGTCTTTTTCATTATGAGCTTTTTGGAGAAATGTTATGTCAGGAAAATGATATCGTGGACATTCCGTACAAATCCATTCATACTGAATACATGACGACCACTGGTTAATTAATAAGGAGTGAGGTATACATCATGGAATCAAAAACATTGGAATTGTTTAAAACCTTAACGGAGTTTCCTTCCATTCCTGGGCATGAGCGAGAGTTACGGGCATGGGTTAAGGAACGGATATCCGGCTATACCGATGAAATCGTGCAAGATCGATTGGGCAGTCTTTTTGGGGTGCTACGCGGTCAAGAGAGTGGACCACGTGTAATGGTGGCAGGCCATCTGGATGAAGTCGGTTTTATCGTGAATGGTATTACGGAAAATGGAATGATTCGTTTTCAGCCGGTTGGAGGCTGGTGGAGCCAAGCCATCATGTCACAACGTCTTCAAGTATTGACTCCAAAAGGCCCAGTTATCGGTGTAGTTGGCTCTATCTCGCCTCATTTGCTGGATGAATCGCAACGCAGTAAACCTATGGACATCAAGCATATGTATCTGGATATTGGCGTAGACAGCAGACAGGAAGCTCAGGATCTGGGGATCGTACCAGGAACAGCCATAGCGCCAATCTGTGATTTCACACCACTGGCAAATCCTAAAAAAATCATGGCTAAAGCGTGGGATAACCGCTACGGTGTAGGCTTGGCTATTGAACTGCTTGAAGCGTTACATAAAGAAAAAGACAAGCTTCCCAATACATTGTATGCGGGGGCCACTGTTCAAGAGGAAGTGGGACTGCGTGGTGCACGCACAGCGGCCAATCTGATTCAGCCCGATATTTTCTTTGCACTGGATTGCAGTGCAGCCAATGATATGGGCGGTGACCCGAATGCTTACGGACACCTCGGTAAAGGCGCACTGCTGCGGGTATTTGATCCGGGTATGATTACACACCGCGGGATTGTGGAATACGTGCAAGACATGGCGGAAACTCACAAAATCAAGTATCAATATTTCATCTCCACAGGGGGAACCGATGCAGGCCAAGTGCACTTGAGCGGAATTGGCGTGCCATCCACCGTCATAGGCATCTGTGGACGATACATCCATACTTCCTCGTCTATTATTCACACTGATGATTATGATGCAGCCAAAGAGCTGATCATCAAGCTGGTTCAAAACCTGGATCGTACAACGCTGAATACCATTATTGAACGAGCTTAAGGTGTAATAGAGAATCGCTATCTATAAAAAACAGTCAAGACACGTACAACGTGCATTGACTGTTTTTTTAATTTAATAGAAACAAAAGATAGAACATTTCAAATCAAATGCTTATAACGAAGCAAAGCAATCACTACAAGTACAGCAGTTAGAGCAATGCAGACGTTTTCTACCTTAGCTCCCTTCCGGGTTCCGGTACTCATCAATTTAAATCGCAGCTTCCATTTGAACGGCGGCAAAGGTTTAATTCCATTATTCGTCAAGGAATCTGCCAGTAAATGCAGCAAGTACGCCATACCTCCAGCCAGCCATATGCTGTCACCGTGCAAACGTGTTGTACCATAAAGCAGCGCAGTCCATGCGACTGTCCCGTATACCGTATGAGTTAACCCCCGGTGTGGGACTAGCGTACAAATGATCAGCAGACACCCAGCGATATAATTCCACGGTGCATATGATTCTCCATACCAGGCGAGGCCGATACCAATTAGAAAGATAATAACCTTGCGCATGGATCGTGAAGGCATAAAAGAAGCACTAATCATCAGCAAAGCCAGAACAAGATTCCATGGCGGCGGAGCCAAACGGGTGAAAAATACCCAACCAGCAGCCCCAATCATTAGAAGCTGTACGAATCTAAGCATTTTGGTTGGCAGCGCACGGCTCACGAGCATGGAGTTAGGCTCGTCAATATCCGGCAACAGTGAACCGACCACAGCAGCTGCCACGGCAGCCGGGGTCACTTCGTATCCACTTAGAGCTAATACCGACAGGGAGACCCCGGTTCCAATAATCAAATGGGCTCTTCCCATCATGGTGCAAAACATCCTTTCGTTGCAGCATACAACAGAGTTCAACATCACTCCATTTGAATCAGCATGATTCGATTGTATACGACAAACAAAAGGAGAACAATAGTTCGCTTATTCTATTTAAAAGACTTCATTCAAAAGTCCTAGTTTAATCGCTCTAAAGTATTTTACTGGCGGTGCATAGAAGACATTCGTCCTTATTATTAACCCCCTCCTCTGTCCTTACTCTCCAGTCAGCCCTGTCCTGTGTTATAAGGATACATCTTCCTGAACTTATCGGCTGCCCTGCAAACTTTCTGCGAAAAAGAGCACTGTTCAACCATATTCAAAAAAACAAGACATATGGCCTATGAGTAAGTTGACAAACATCTTCAATATTTTCTTTTTGCCTCAAAGTCCTATTGTACAATTTGGAATATTAGGTAATATAGTGTTTATATTTACTATATAAATCTATTAAATGAACAAGGAGGAAATGATTATGCGAGAAAAATCTCTGTTTCGAAAGTTCAAAACTATCGGTCTGACATCGTTGCTAAGTGTCGTATTGTTCGCCCTGCCCGCTTCAGCTGCTTGGAATGATACATACACCGGGTACGCCACATATACAGGATCAGGTTACTCTGGAGGAGCATTACTGCTTGACCCTATCCCTTCTGATGCCAAAATTACAGCGCTTAACCCCACACAACTTAATTATAACGGAATCAAAGCCGCATTAGCTGGAGCTTATTTGGAAGTTCAAGGCCCCAAAGGAAAAACGACCGTCTATGTAACAGATTTATATCCTGAGGGTCCGAGTGGCGCACTTGATCTATCTCCGAATGCCTTCAACCTGATCGGTAATCAAAAGGACGGAAAAATCAATATTTCATGGAAAGTTGTCAAAGCTCCGGTTAGCGGCAATGTCTCTTACCGCATTAAAGAAGGCAGTAGCCAATGGTGGGCAGCCATTCAAGTACGTAATCATAAATATCCGGTCTTAAAAATGGAAGTCCAACAAAACGGACAATGGCTCAATCTCGAAAAACAGGATTACAACCACTTTCTGGGTACTAACTTAGGAAAACATCCTCTGAAAATACGGATTACGGACATTCGTGGTGTCGTACTGAACGATACCATCCCAGCTCTAGCCGAAAATGGCACAGGCCAAGCCTATATCGTTAAAGGTAATGTTCAATTTCCAGACTGATTGAAGTGCCGCCTCATCTTTGCTTCTTTTCATTTGAACCAATAAAACCGACCGGGAACCGACGCAATCCAGTTTGCGTATACGTGTTCTCGGTCTTTTTACGGAAAAATCATTATTTTTCACAAAGAATCGGTTTGTTCACTGTCCTGTTCATAAGATCATACGTATAATGAATACATAAATAGGGTGTACTTTACAGCTACGTGCACACAGACAGGAGGCCTGTTCATATGAGCAATTTCAAAAAGCATCACAAGCTTCACAGCAAATTGCTGGTCAGCATTACGTTATGTATTACGCTAACGTTGCTGGTATCCACCACTGTGTATTATTTTTACTATATTCGTGTGGAAAAGGAGCAGGCATTCGAGGCCAATCACAACAGCTTGACGTTGAGAAGCAGAGAGGTTATTAACATGACATCTATCGCTCAATCGTTGGCATTCCAAATGTATCGCAGCAGTACCCTATCCAAGTTGTTGTATTATCCCAAACCTAATGTATATGATGTAACCGCTGCCATGACCGAATTGAACAATTATCTTAACTCCATGCCGTATATCGAATCCATCTACGTGTTTAACCCTAAAAGCGGCACCTTCTACATTGCGTCTTCACAAGGTCAAAACGGGTTATTCAGCAAACATGAACTGGCTGATACAGATATCATTCGCGTACTGGATCATTATCAGGACTATAAACCCTTTACGCCTATTCCACGCACGTATCCGCTGCTGACTGCCTCAGACTCCAGAGCTGGAGTAGAGCAAGCAAGCCCAGATATCGCAGCCTATACGTATTTATGTTATGACGCAATTAACTCGAACGAAGCGATAAATTCGGCTGTGATTGTGAATGTGTCGGCGGCCTGGATGAACAAGGAAATGGCGGCGAATCCAATCTCAGGCGGGACCGCTTATATTTTAGACGATCAGGGCAGGCTGTTGTCTGGTACAACATTGACAGACGAAACTTTGAACGAAAAAGAGCAGCTATGGTTGCATACGAGAGTCAAAAAACAAGAAACAGGCTATTTTGTAGAAGACTTTCATGGTAAAAGATCACTCATTTCCTACACCTCCCCGGACGGACTAGGTTGGCAGTATATTAGTGTCACACCATATGAAAGCGTTATCAAAATGGCGAGTGTTATTCGTAATGCCATGGTACTGATCGCAGCCATCATCGGAATGGCAGGATTTGTGGCTTCCTGGCTGCTGTCCAAAATGTTGTATACGCCTATTGGCCAAATTGTTGTGCATATGAATTCACTGGAATCGGAAAAACGCAACAGTATGTATACGATCCGGCAAAACATTTTACGGAATGTGATTCGGGGAATCCGAAATCTTCCTGCTGGTGAAGAACCGGAACGACTGCGCGAGCTCGGGATTACGTTCCAGTTCGACAAAGACTATCGCCTTGTACTCCTGCGCATAGATGAATATGCCCGATGGCAAAGCGAGCGTGGACCTGATCTACTACCCTACAAGTTTGCAATCATGAATATCGCTTCCGAAATATGCGGGCAGACATACCGGGTGGAAACCGTTGATATGGATGAGGATAGCGTCCTGCTGATGCTCAATATTCTAGACCCCGCCGAACATACAGACACGGTACTACTGGAGACCCTATTACGCCAAATACGTGAAGCTTGTTTTGAATATTTGAAGCTGAGTGTATCACTAACCTACAGCGCGATTACCAGTCAACCAGAACGGCTACATCTGCTGTACCGCCAGGTAGAGAACGCATCTATGCACCGTTTTTTTCAGGGTCATGGCTGTATTATTAATGCACGAAACACTACAGATGAAGATGTCCAAAATACTTATGTGTATCCATCGGATAAAGAAAAAAAATTGCTGGATACGCTGCTATCTGGTCATACGGAGGATGCGCACCGGATGTTCAAAGATCTGTTGATGCATATGGAGAAATATCCGTTTTCCTCTGTTCGGGTGGCAATATCCCGGCTCATCATGAGTGTGAATAATGCCGTTCGGCATATAAGTGAACTCAATGGATTTGCTATCGAATCTAAACCTGAATTACCATCCGCAGATCGATTAGAGACCGCCGAGGATCTTATTGATCATTACCAATTAGTCTTTGATCAGATTCGCTCCAGTCTAGCGGAAAAACGAAATACGAAGCAAGAACGCTTGGTGCAACAGATCAATGAGCGAATGGAACAGGCCTATACAGATCCTAATTTCTGTCTCAATCAGATTGCGGAAGAGTTGGATTTGTCTCCAATTTATGTAAGTAGGCTTTATAAGCAACAAACCATGTCTACCATCGTGGACGTCATCCAGCAGCTCCGTATTCGCAAGGCCTGTGAGCTGCTGGAACAGACCGACTGGTCAGTGGCTGACGTGGCAGAACAAACCGGGTTTGCGAGTAGCTCTTATTTCCACCGTATGTTCAAACGTAGCTTGGGCGTGACGCCCACAGATTTTCGCCGTTCTAAAGCGAATGCGCAATAGGTAACATCAAAAAAGCAAGCCTCCAATTTTCTGGAGACTTGCTTTTCTGCTTTGTATCACTGCTCTTATGTTTTACTTGATCCCCTTCTCCTTCACATAGGCTTTCCATTGTTTTGTATATTCGGTTTGAATTTTCTCTAAGCCAGCTTGGTTCGCCTTTTGCATGAAGGTCTCAAGACCTTGATCAACGTTGTCGATCAGTCCAGCTTGGAGCGGGTACAGGTATTGCTTCTCAACCTGTTCCAACGCTGCTTTTTCTGCTTGGTAGGTCGTATAATCCTCTGCAAAGCCGGTAAACAGGTCAGGCTTCTGGATTTTATCCAGCTCAGCAAAAATCTTCTTCACACGGTCAAAACCTGAATCAAATAGCATGTATTCCGGGTTACGCCAAGCCCAGCTGTTCATACCTTCCCGTGAAAATCCATTCGTACTACCGCTACCTATCATTTGATAGTAACCATCTTTGACTTCGTAGTTTTTGCCTTCGATACCATATTGCGTAAGCAGGTTATAGCGTTTGTCTGTCACCAGCTTCTCATAAAAGGCCAATGCGCGGGCTGGGTTCGGGCTGCTTTTTGGAATTGCAAAGCCATTATGAATCGGATGCACCGGAGTTGCATAGCCCGTTGTCAGCGGGAATGGATAGTACTCAAGCTTCCAGTCCGGGTGGGATGCTTTGAGCTTAATGACCATGTCATTAAAGCGGGTTGGATTGTCGCCGAAAATACTCGCTGCTTTACCAGAAGTGACTTGATCCTGAAGCGTATCTTTTACGTTTAATACGTTTTTAGGAATGAATCCTTTATCAGCCCAGCGTTTGTAAGTATTCAGCTCTTCTTTTTGTTCATCTGAGCCCCAATACTTATATACCTCTGTTGGTTTTTCATATTTGATACCAATGCCATAAGGCAAAGCACCCACACTCTTTGTTACTAATTCGGTATATCGATCATGCAGATTTCCCTTGATATCGCTGTTCAGAGATACGGTTTTCATATTTGGCTCATGCTGACGTATCCCATCCATATAAGCCTCGTAACTTTTGATATCGGTCGGTTTAGGCAAATTGTACTTTTCGCGTAAATCCTCACGCCATACAAAACCGTTTGTGACATATTCTTTATACGTGCCAGGTACAGTATAAATTTTGCCTCCGATTTTAACCCCATCCCACATATCCTGAGGTACAAATTTTTGCAAGGCAGGTGCGGCCTTAGGCAGCAGATCGTCTAACGGTAGGAATGCGCCCTTCTTGGCATAGGCCTGATACTGCGTCCAATCTGCAGTGAAGATCAGGTCGATAGGCTGACCCGAAGACAATAACAGCTTATATTTTTGATCCCAGTCTGTCCACGTCGTATAGTTAAATTTGACGGTGGCATTCAGATCTTTTTCCGCCAACTTATTAATCTCTGCCTCAATGGTAGACAGATCCTTAGGAGCATCACCCAGCATATAAAATTGCAGCTGCACTTTTTGGGATTTATCATCCTCTCCATTTGCTTTTTGTGCGCTGTTTCCGCTACCGCCTCCACATCCGGCTAATAGCGCCATGATGACCATTACTGCAATCAGGATGGACATGCGTTGTTTTCTTTTCTTTGTGAATGTCATGTGAATCCTCCCTTTGAAATGGTAGTCTGTTTTAATAAAACGCTTACAAAAAGTGCTGCTTGGATGGCACGCCGTCAGCACGTCATGCCATCGCAGCTCTATAGTACCGCTTTATCCTTTTACCGCACCAATGGTCAATCCCTTGACAAAGTAACGCTGAATGAACGGATACAGTAGTAAAATGGGACCCGTAACCACGATCGCCATTGCCATTTTGGTCGACTCTGTCGGCATATCGTTGGAAAGGGACACTCCGGTACCCGCACCCATTTGAGCAATAAATTGCATGGAGTTAATTACATTATACAGATAATACTGCAACTGGTATTTGTGCGGATCATTAATAAAGAGTGAGGATGAGAACCAGTCATTCCAGTAAGCCAAGGCCAGAAACAGCCCCACAGTGGCAATACCCGGTGTAGATAAAGGCAGTACAATTCGATAGTAAATTTTAAAATCACCCGCACCGTCAATTTTAGCGGACTCGAACAATTCTTCCGGCATGGAAGAACGAATGAAGTTTTTCATCAAAATGATCAGAAACGGAGTCATCAATCCCGGGAAAATAAGCACTGTATACGTATCAAGCAATCCTAAATACTTCGTCAGCATAATGTACCAAGGCACCAACCCGCCTCCGAACAGCGTCGTAAAGTAAATATAGAATGAAAACGCATTGCGGTATTTAAAATCTTTGCGTGCCAGCACATATCCTGCCATCGTCATCAGGAACAGGCCCAACGTCGTGCCTACAACCGTGGTAAAAATCGTCACCCCGTACGCCCTTAACACCTCTTCAGGAAAGGTGAACACCGTCCGGTAACCTTCCAGTGAGAATTGCTGTGGTATAAAGTGATATCCATCCCTGATAATCGATTCATTACTGGTCAGTGAAGCCGAAATAATAAGTAGGAACGGGAGTAAACAAGCAATGGAAGCCATAATGATAATCACATAAGAGATAATTTTAAAAATTCGAGTGTATACATCCTCTTTGATCGCCATCCGTTTGGGTCCTCCTTTCTAGAATAAGGCATACTCGTCGTTCAACTTACGGATGATATAGTTCACGGTCATGATCAGTACAAAGCCGAACAATGATTGGTATACGCCTGCCGCCGAAGCCATACCCACATCAAAAGTCACTTTCAGCGATCGGTACACATAAGTGTCCAAAATATCCGTCGTATTGTACAGCACCCCATTGTTGCCGATTAACTGATAGAAAAGATCAAATTGTCCTTTCATAATACTACCAAGCGCAAACAACAGCAGCACAACGAATGTCGATTTAAGCATAGGAACGGTAATGTACCAGATTCGTTGAAAAATGTTGGCTCCATCCATTTTCGCTGCCTCATAATATTCGTCACTGATACCTGTAATCGCTGCTAGATAGATCACCATACTGTAGCCAAGATTTTTCCATAAATAGAACAGGATAATCAGGAAAATCCATACCCATGGTTTGTTGTATACATCCACGCGTTCACCACCAAGTTGCAGCAGCAGCGTATTCAGAAAACCATTATCATAATTAAATATGTTATACACGATGACACTTAGAATAACGAAAGAAACAAAATATGGAAGAAACATCACAGATTGAGTGATCTTTTTAAAGTAGCGACCTCGCAACTCATTCAGTAAAATGGCAAGGACAATCGCTAACACGTTGCCGAGTAAGATAAAAGCCGCGTTGTATCCAACCGTATTCAATGTCAATTTTGTCAGCGTGCCGGATTGCCATAGAAAGCGAAAATTCTGGAGTCCGACGAACTGGGCCTCAAAAAGGCTGGTATTGAAGTCGAACTGGGTAAATGCATAATAGATGCCGACCATAGGAATGTATGAATTTATGAAGAAAAAGATTAAAGTGGGCAACAACATCAGAAATAATATTCGATTGCGGATCAGTTCATAGAAGAAACCGTGTTTCCTACCTGTTCCCAGCCTACCGTTCAAGCGGGAATCCGTCGTAAGCATTGCAGAATTTTTGGGCATAGGCTGATTCAATGTGAGTCACTCCCCCTCTGTATACGTTACCGACAGCAAGGTTTGTAGCACCGCCGCCGTATAACTATATTTTATGTAAGCGCATTCAAAATGAAAAGTGAAGCCTCTCATGCTTCATGAACAAAGGAGTGTCTAGAGGAGTGAACAATTCGGATATTTGTGAAGTTTTGTGTAATAAGAGGCGCCTGATCGACGCCTTAAGCCTATTATAAAGCACATTTGGACAATCTGCTCTATTCCTTTTGTCCACCCTGAAAAGTGGTTTCATCTTGTTTCACATGAAATCCAATTTTCTTGGCCTGCTCCAGCAACTCAGCAGCATTATCCTGCGGCTTATATCCGATTCGTTCTTCCAAGTAGCCAATATCATAATAATTATCCGTATTGGCTGATGTCCCATACAAATTAAGATAATTCATCTCTGAAGGGGCCTCGATACAGCAGACGGTCAGATGGATCATATCGCGCTCAGAGATCCAAATATGAGCAGCGCGCTCCGAATGCGGTCGATCATCCCCAGGAAAATTACCGATGCGGATATTAATTGAAGATATTTTGCCCTGATCGGCATATAGCCGTCCTAGCAGTTCAATGTAGCACTTACTCAATCCATAAAAACTATCGGGTCGGTAGGGATCTTCTACATCTATGGTTTCGCCTACTCTATAAAACCCCGTGGCATGATTGGAACTGGCAAAAATAATGCGTTTTACCCCATTTTTAACCGCAGCTTCATACAGCTTATAAGCTCCGCTTACATTGCCAAACAGCACTTTGCCGAGAAAGTCCCCTTCATCCTTAATCCATGCAAAATGTAGTACCGTATCCACTCCGTGTGTAAGCTCAGCCAATCTTGCAGCATCATGTATATCCAGTTCGACAATCCCTGCTTCTTCATCCCTCCTTACATCTGCGGCGGTTATTTTATATCTTCCTTCCGCTTTTAGCCCTTCATAGAGTACTTTCCCAATTGTGCCCGCCGCTCCTGTAATCAACAATTTCCGTGCCATCGTCCGCATCTCCCTTCTTCTTTGACAGTGTGCCGTCATCCATAGCTTAACCAACTACCTAGAGAGGGAACCTTGTACCGTCATTCACTGCATTCTGTCACCTATAAAAAAGGACCCTGCTACCTGAGCAGAGTCCTTACTTGTTGCTTTTTTTAAGATATTAATTTCAAGCTTGCCGTACTACCCTCACTCTGCGATTAACCAGATAAATGCTAAAGCCGATTAATACCAGACCGATTAGCAGAAAAGCCGTAATCGATTCGTGAAGCAGCATAGAACTGACAAATACTGAAATCACAGGCACCAAAAACGTATAGGAAGCGACCTTACTGGCATCCCCCGAATTGACCAGCGTGAAATACAGCAGCCAGGATAGTGAAATTCCCAGCACAGTTCCGAATACCAGCCCTGACACATACGGAACATTCCACACGATGTCCGACCAGCTTTCCGTAACCGATCCAGCTCCTGTTAACACGATGCCTCCAAGTGTACATTGAAATGCGACCAGCCACAAAGAATCCACACGCTGGTTGACCTTTTTCACATATACGGTTCCCAATGCCCAGCTCACTGCTGTAATAATGGCGATAATTACACCTGCGATAGCCACATGTCCTGAAAAGCCTCCGACACTGACAGCTGCCACGCCTAGAAAGCCAATGATTAATCCAATCACCTTGAGTTTGGACATTGATTCTCCCAGCCACATCCATGCAAAAATGCCGACCAGCACCGGCTGAAGATATACCAGCACAGAGAACAAGCCAGATGGAACATACATAAGCCCTACTGTTTGCAAACCATAAAACAGGACTACGTTAAAAATACCTGAAATAGCATACACTCGCCAATTTTCTTTCCAGCGAATACGATTCCATCTCGGTGCTAAAATCGCTCCCAATAGCAGACCACCCAACAATGTGCGTAGCCCTGCAAACAAAAGGGGCGGCGTGTATTCCAGTGCAACTTTATAGATGGGCCAAGAAATGCCCCACAATACAACCAGTAGCGCGATCATCATTATCCGCTTGGCTGTCGTTAACTCTCCCATGATGCTCTCGCTCCTCTATGAAAAAAATCACTAGACTTTATATATTACGCCTACAGCATAACTTTATCAACAGAGGAATCCAGTCATTTGCCTATGTTACAATGTATCCAATAGATAAAGCTTATAAGGATAGGAGGTTATCAGCACTTGATTTATTTCATCAAATTTCTATACAGCTTCGTGCTTCCTCCCGGTTTGTTTATCCTCGTGATGGCAGGGCTTGTAATCTGGCTATGGAAACGGGCGCGTAAACCTGCGATTGTACTGCTCCTTGCCACATTGCTGCTGTATATTTCATCGACCAATTTGGCTGGAGATGTGTTAATTCGTAGCCTAGAAAAGCAGTACCCACAGCCCCTTACTGTTCAAGGGGATGTTATTGTCGTACTTGGGGGCGGAGCTACAGAGGGAACTCCCGACATCAATGGACAAGGTAATCTGCTAGGGTCTGCGGCCAACCGACTGCTCACTGCAGCTAGACTGCATGAAGCAACAGGTTTACCTATCCTTTTTTCCGGTGGACAAGTGTTTGGAGACAGTGGTAATGAAGCGAATATTGCGCAGAGGCAGCTATTAGGACTCGGTATTCCGGCAAAGGATATCTTCATCGAAAATCGTTCCTTGAATACACAGCAAAATGCCGTATATACCTCCCAAATCCTAAAACAGCACCAGCTCACAAAACCTATTCTGGTGACCTCCGCATTCCATATGCCACGTGCTGCACTGGAATTTCAGCGCGCAGGTATGCAAACGACAGCTTATCCAACCGACTATCTGGCAAGTGAAAAATTGTCACTGTATGCTGCCAAGCTCTCACCGTCTGCTGGGGCCATATCTACAACCGGGACAGCCCTCAAAGAATATTTAGGAATTTTGGCATTAAAGCTTAAACAATGTTGATACACAGGTGTAAAACGGACACAGCACAAACAAGCGTCTTGCGCCCACAGTTTATAAGCTAGTAAGCGATCAAGACGCTTGATCTACCATTACATATTCTAATGCAAGAAAATTTCCGATATTTGTTCTTCTGAAATAACTTTAAAGCCTTCCCTTTTTAACAAAGCCGAGGTTACCCCGTTGCCTGCGATTTTACGGTTTTCGAATGCCCCATTATAGATCGCTGCCGACCCACAGGACGGACTATTTTCTTTTAAAACAACAAGTGACGCGTTAACCTCTCTGGCTATTTGCAGAGCTTCGTACGCACCTCTAATGTACATATCACTGACATCATTGCCTGAAAACTCGATCACCTTGGCTGTGCCACTCAGCACATCCTCCCCTGTCCCTCCAACAATCTCAGCAGGCTCTCTCGGCGTCATAAAGCCCCCAAGTAGCTCAGGGCAGATCGTCATTGCCTTTTTTTCCTCTACCAACTTCTGAATATGTACATCCAGGCTATCCGTCCCGTTATATCGCACCTTCATGCCTGCCAAACATGAACTTACCAGAATCACTAGTCCCACCTCATATTCATCACTATTAAGTAATTAAAGTATAAACGAGTTTTATCATAGCGTCATCGTTCAAAATGTAGACTTGCTGTTCTCTCTCTAACGGTTGTTGCTTCTGCGGGCATCCAATAAACCAAGTGAAATCTTTCCTTAGATAAGGATGTCGTGCAATTGATGACACACTCATGATCCTGCATATTGATAATGCTCCTGACGTTTTAAATTATGTATTAATGCTGCTCAAGAAAGATATCCGGCAATTTGTTACGAAGCAGTTTTCGGAGTACAGGCACGGATGGGCACCTGCCTACATACAATAAACAGACCGCAAGCCCGGTAAGTAACAAAGGCCGGTAAGTTCGCAACTACCTCAGGAGGTGTCATCCGTGCCCGGACTATTTAGCGCTATCGCTCTGTTCATCAAGGAATTGACGCTACTCGTTTCCTACGTGAAAAACAACGCCTTTCCGCAGCCATTGACTGAGAAAGAGGAAGCTCGACACCTAAAGCTGTTTGCCGAAGGCAACGCACATTCCCGTAACACACTTATTGAACATAACCTAAGGCTGGTGGCCCATATTGTGAAAAAATTTGACAACACCGGCGAAGATTTGGAGGATCTTATATCCATCGGCACCATTGGACTGATCAAAGCTATTGAAAGCTTTCAGACCGGAAAAGGAACAAAACTGGCAACATTTGCAGCCCGTTGTATAGAAAATGAGATCCTGATGCATTTAAGATCCCTGAAAAAAACACGTAAAGACGTATCTCTCCACGATCCTATTGGGACTGACAAGGAAGGCAACGAGATTACTTTAATTGATATCCTCGGTTCCGAGGCGGACGATATTGTAGATAAGGTACAGCTCAAAATCGAGAAGAGCAAAATCTATCGCAATCTGGATATTTTAGATGAACGTGAAAAAGAAGTGGTAATTGGCCGATTCGGCCTGGAAGCCGGAGGAGAAGAACGAACACAGCGGGAAATTGCACGAGAACTGGGAATTTCTCGCTCGTATGTATCACGAATTGAAAAGCGTGCGTTGATGAAGTTATACCATGAATTTTACAAGCAGAAGGGATAATGAATAAACAGATACCTACCTAGAACTTTTGACTATTTGGAGGCCCTATACAGGGCCTTTTTTCATGATTTGAATTTCAATTTGTTTTCCTTTTTTCTTAAATAAGTACTAACTTTTTTCTAAATATGACAATGGAAGTGGGGAATAGACTATCGTATCTCCATCCTCATCTCGTTTTAAAATAATAGCGAACTCAGCACCATTACTCTCATCGCCTCTTGGCAACGGGAAGATCATTGCGGGACAACGCAACTCATAATTATGAGGAAATTCTTTTTGAAAATCCTCTAAAGCATAATTCAGAATTGCATCTATTTTATCGGTAAGCACATGAAATCCACCTATTACAAAATCATTGGACTCTTGGGAAGCGGTATACTTCTCAAATAATTTGGTTTTGTATTCCTCAACAGTATTAAAACAAACTTCCCAATCCAAAGGGAATACGCCATCTGCTAAATAATAAGAGTATATTTTCATATTCCATACATTCTCCTTCTCGCACCTAAAATAGTTATTTATATTGTTTCTCTCAATCTTTTTCGATATAAATTAGCCTAGCCTTGAGAATGAGCTTGTTAAAGATCCGAAAATAGCACCCTTTTCTTATTTCCTCCTATATCGTTTGAATTTTTTAATTACGTAGGTTCTTATCCCGTCCATTGCTAGTATAGTTCATGAAATAACTAGTTGCTATTATAATGCTTGGCCACTCATTTATGATTATGCCCTTTTTAATTAAGGAATACATTCATTGAGAGTTTCATACAAACAAAATCCAGATAGTTATTCGTTTTCCATGGAACCTGTCGTTATAGCTGAAGATAACGTTTCAACGAATGGAGATACCAAAAATACTTTTCCGAAAAATGTTTTGATCGATAATAACCTCTATTGGGAGAGCAGCTTAAGTGGTATAGGTTAGGACAAGTCGAGGCTGTACCAAGCACTGCAAAAATAACCTATCAGTTTAGTAATGAAATTCCTTTTTCATATTATAAAATAGCTGTACTTTCCTCTGGATTGAATAATACAACCACCTATTATGGTATCCGATACATTCAACTAAGAACCGCGCTAATCAATGGCGTTCCTGCCTACAGAGCGTCCAATATAAATCCCGCTATTGCGGAATAAGCCAGTACAAAATACAAAAAGGGGGCTGGACAACGCCCCTATGAGTAATGGCTATACTTGAGACAAAAGTTATTCTTACATTCCTAAAATTTCTAGTTATAACTGAGACTTATCCTCCAACAATAACATAATCACACCCTAATATGATCACTCGTATCTCCCTGGTATCCAGCCGCCCCCCAAATTTAACCTCCATGTAGCTACCCGCTTGGATCGGCTTACCGGCAACAAAATGCCGCAGGCCATTGCTGCTGCCTTTGTGTCCAAGTGTAATCAGATCTTCAATCATTCCATCTTTTTTCGGCTGCGGAGTCATCGGGTCCTTCTCCCCAACCCACTTCCTGACTTTCAGTTCCAGCCCAGGGATCGGTTCTATCCAATCCGCATCCTAATAATATGTTCCGGTGTGATTCCAAAGTTATCCGCTGTAAATAGTATTCTAAGCTGACTAAAAGAGGGCACTGTCACAATTTCCTCTCCTACTTCGGGGTACCGTCGTAAGATTAAATCGGACCACACTTCAGATACAAATTCATCGTTGCTTTTCAATTCAAATCGTGGCAGATGACTAATAAACTCGGATCGCTTTTTGCCAACTGCCTCTGCATCTTCTTGCTTCCGGGATGCGTAAGGGTAGAGCAGATACATACCAAAATGATATAGATGAATATCTATCTTATTGTCCATGAGCTCGTCCACCAGGTACTTGAGCATTATGAGACGGTCAGGTTTCTTTTCGGCATTCAAAAAGATATCATATCTGTGTCTCAGGTTTCGAAAGAATCTTTCCGGGTATTGGTATACATATAAAAAATCCCCCTTTTCAAGTCCTCAATTATTGGCATACATATCGACCTGCACCCGGCTGCAGGCTGTCAAATCCCGATTCATTTCTCAATACTTCAAACCGGATGTTCTCCTCTACCGCCGGCCCTCCAATTGTAACTTGATCTCCTATCAGCATACCTTCAAGATTAGCTTTTCGACTTAGGCTTAGTTTCATAAAACTCATCCTTTCCTTATTAATTAAGTCCAACTGATCGACTCCACAGCCCGTAGCAGTTATTCAATCAATCTTTACTTGTTGCAGGTGTAAGGCTTTTGCCGAAGCCCAACCGCCGATGACAAATTGACATCGGACAATTTGTCCGATATAATCAAAAC